>SAMEA3387453__coassemble_690_pt1 | contig 42811 bp, 26 predicted proteins | sample SAMEA3387453__metabat2_high_PE_014 | metagenome-assembled genome bin SAMEA3387453 (sample SAMEA3387453) | Felis catus | biome: Faeces | place: United Kingdom | collected 2012
TGGGGCAACCTGGTGAACCGCGTGGCCAACCTCATCAACAAGAACTTCGGCGAGATTCCGCCGCTGGACGAGGATTCGATGACCAACGAAGACCGTGGCCTTCTGGAAGAGGCTTCCGCCGCGTTCGACGTGGTCGGCTCCTCCATCGAAACCCACCACCAGAAGCACGCCCTGTCCGAGGCGATGCGTGTGGTCGGCGACATCAACAAGTACATTTCCGCCACCGAACCGTGGAAGATTAAGGACGACCAGGCTCGTCTCGGCACCGTGCTGCACGTGGCCGCTCAGGCCGTGTCTGACGCGAACCACCTGCTCGCGCCGTTCCTGCCGCACTCCGCACAGAAGGTGTGGGAGGCGCTCGGCGGCACCGGCACCTTCTCGCCGCTGCCTGAGCTCAAGGAAGTCGAGGATCTCGACAAGCCCGGCTTCACGTACCCGATCATCACCGGCGATTACGAGCTCGGTGTGAACGTGCACCCGTGGAAGAGCGAGGCAATCGAGGTCGGCGCCATGGTGCCTAAGCCCGCACCGATCTTCGCCAAGATTCCGACCGAGGCCGTGGAAGAGGAGCTGGCTCGCTTCGATGAAGCGTTGGCTGCTCGCCGTGCCGCCGAAGCCGAACGTCTGGCCGCCGAGAAGGCCAAGCTCGCCGCCGAGTGATTCGGCATTGCTAGCTCGTAGCTGACGGGCCACCTCGCACATGAAGTGTTGCGGGGTGGCCCGTTGCCGTATGTGCGGCCTAGCCCCGACAATGCGAGGCCGGTTGTCGGGCGGCGTTACAAACCCGTCACAGTTTGCCAAGACTTTTCTCAGACAAGCACATCGAATCCCCAAGAAAGAGACGGTTATATAGAAGATGTCAACGGAATGAAGTTCATACCGGTGGCGAGGTTCTTCCGAACCCCATAACTGAACCCTTCTTCTCTCTTCTCTCTCACCCGGCGGCCCCCTCCGCCGGGTTTCTTCGTTTTGGGCCGCATCATGCAACGCAAGTTACGCTGCTGTCCAGCTACATCCACGCCGCTCGAAGCCGTGATCCGCCACACCAAGCACGGGGCGCGGTGATTCGGAGCATTGCAGGATTCCTCCATGCTTCCGGTTTGGGGGGTGCTGCTTGATTCCTCTACTTCCAGCGAAACGTTGCTATCGCGGTATGGTCGCATGCCTGTTAAGCATTGAAGCATCTTATCTATGCGCAGTCGGTGTCCCGGTGGTGACGGCAACCGATTGACGTGCGAACCGGGCCAGATTTCGTTGTCCCGGTTCGTGATTTTGGCCTCTTTTTGGGAACCGGGACAGACCATCCCGTGAGCGCTCAATGTATGCAAATCCAGAAGCCCGGAATTCCGCCGATGTGTGATGGCGGATATTGTGCGGTAGGGCCGAATTGGCGATTTTTCGAGGGTGTTTCTGTCCCGGTTGCTCAAAAAGAGGCGAAATGGAGAACCGGGACAACAAAATCTGGCCCGGTACACACATAAATCGATTGACGTCGTTACCAGGACATCGGACACCGTGACGTATATCGCGAACCGCATAATATGGCAGTACGCAACGCAGATGATGTGCGGATTCGCCGGACGTAACATGGCGTGTGACACACAACAGTGCCATGCGGTCGGGGCCACGCGACCAAATGGGGTGCGATGAATGGCATATGCGTTGCAGCAAGCGCGCGCAATCGTATCGATGTCAGCTCAGTGCGCCCCGGTGGATTTCCGTCGTTTCCGCCGGGCAAGTTCATTGAGCGGCGTCGCTGTCAAGGTGAAATCGAATATGGCGCCTCGCAACGCCAGCTGTCGCCCGGCTCGGTAGGCGAGTTCGGCTTGAGACGGTTCATCAGCCATATTCGCGGCGGTGGCGATGAGGACGATCCAATGATGATGCCGTAACAGTTCGCGCTTGTCGTTGTCTCGCCGCCACTGGGCCTTGTCTGTGCGATGATGATCGCCGTCATATTCGATGGCGACGCGGAATTCGGGCCAAGCGAGATCGAGTGTTATCGGCTCACCATTGCTGAACGTCGCGCCGGGCACTGTGTAATTTGTCACGGCTCGTGGAAGCCCGTATTGCGTGGTTGTGATACGGGTCTCTGATTCCATCGGAGAATCCACGCGCGGTGCAATAAATTCAAGTGCGATCATGCATGTGGCTTTCGCGTTGAATTTCGGAAGTTCGCTGACCTGCCGCACAAAGTCCTGATAAATTTCGTCGGCGGTGCGGCCGCCCGATAGGCTCGGCTTGCGCGCTATTGCCGTAAGGGTTGCGTCGCCAAGTATGACCAATGATTCCAATGACATGTGAGCGGCGAGCTGCGCCCAAGTATGTACCAGATTCAGCGCGTGCACATGCTTGTTGATACGTGCATTGTGCGCGGCGCTTAGCGGTTTCCAGATGTGCGGTGTTGTTGGCGGAACGACGGCGCGTATCCGGGTGCGATGCGAGTCGGAGACGGTATGGAGCTCGGTGGCATTGAGATCGCAATCCTTGGGAAGCGGCACGGATTGCAGTATCAGCGATGTGGTCATGCCGAAGAGCACCGGCTTTCCGAGCTGTTGCGCGGCGTCCGTGCATCGTTTAAGCATTTCCCGCTTACGTTGGGTGAGGGTTTCGCTCATAGCGGGCGCAGTGGGGGTTGCCATACGCGGTGGTGAGTATGGCTCGGGCTTGACGGCGTGCGTGGACGCAGCACTCGGTGCCGCGGCATTGTTGGTCCAGCCGGGTGGTTCATCGTCGAATACGCCGGGTGGCGGGGTGGGAAATCCGCTGTTCATAACGCCACCGTAGCGTAGCGGTCGCGTGTTCGCCATGAAAAACGGGGTATGTGGTTCTAGCTTGCTGAGGATGTGGATAACTTTGTGGATAACTAAAGTGCTCCTATGTTTTGCTCACTCTGTGAGGAGTCGGCAAAACATAGGAGCACTTCAGCCGCGGCCAATAGACGGAATATATCAGCGGCAGCGACGGGTGAGGGGCTGCCAGGGATCGAGCTCGACTGGTTCGGTGGTGAGCAGGGCGCGGGTGGCGTCGTCGAGGTATTCCTTGCGGATGATGAGCTCGGTAACGTAGCGGTCGAACCAGGCGTCGGACATGACGTAGTAGCCGTCCTTGCCGGCGTCCTTGCCCCAGCTGTTCTCCACCTTCCAGCGGTTCGGCTTGCCGTCCTCGCCGAGGTTCACGCCGGTGAAGGTCATAGCGTGGTTGCTCGGGCTGTCGCCGTATTCGAGGCCGTGGGCCTTGTCGCCGGTGAATTCGGTGCCGAACAGCTGGTCGACGCGCACCACGGACTGGTCGAAGAAACCGTCCTTGCGCAGGGCGAACTGCGTGCAGTCGCAGGCGAACCAGATCGGGTGGCCGGCGGTGAGCTGGTCAAGCGCGGCCTTCTTGAACACGTCCAGCGGCACGTTGACGAATTCCATATCGCCAGCCTCGGCCACGTTCGCGCTGAAGCGGATGCGGTAGCGCTGGTTGAACGGGCGGTTCTTGAGCGGGGCGTTGGCCAGCGTCACGAAATCGTTGACGTCCACCGGCACGTACTTCTTGTAGAACTCAAGCGGGGTGATGCCGATCTCGCGAATCTGCGGGCGCTCGTCCTTGCCGGTTTTCGGCTTGTCGGACTTGTCCTTATCGCACTTGCAGGCCTTGGCGTCGGATTTGCCCTCGCACTTGCAGGATTCGCCGCACTTGCAGGATTCGGCCTTGCCGTCTGCGTCGGCCTCGGCCTTGCACTTGCGAGCCTCGCCCTTCTTATCCTCATCATCATCCTTGGGGCGCGCGAAGAAGTCGAACTTCTCCGGCGGTTCGCCGAGCGCCACGGCGCAGATGCGGTACACGGTGCCCATGTACTCGTCCTTCAACGCACGCAGCTCGTCCTCAGACGCCCCGGCAGCCGAACGGCGGCGCAGCTCGGCCGCGAACTCGCGCAGCTTGGAGTTGAGGTACTGCTTGAAATCGTCGGAATTGCGGGAGTTCTCGGACTCCGGATAGGCGCTCTTGGGCACTAGGCCGTACTTGTTCACCAGTGCGGCGAACATCTGCCACCAGCCACCATCGTCTGCAGGCGACTCATTGATGGCCTCGAACAGACGCGAATCGGTCGCCTCGTCGAGCGTGCGCAGCACGTTCTCCAGATAAGTGTTCGACTTCTCCATCGCGTCCCAGAAGAACAGGTAGGTCTCGGAGAACTCGAAATCCTCAAGATTCCAGCGATGCATGAGTTCGTAACGCAGCGTGTTCAGGGAGGCGAACATCCAGCAACGGCCGGAACGCTCCTGATTGGTGATCGAACCCTGCTTGAGTTCGATGGAGAAGTCGCGCGGCAGCGCACGTACGCCGCGATAGTCGGTGGCCGCCTTGAGCACGCCGGCCGAAACCGCCGCGTCCGCCGCGATCAGGTTGGCGCGGTCTTTGTTGAAGTCTTCGGTGTACGTACGCAGAAGTTCGGGTTTGATGGCCCGTGCGCTGGCGTTTGCTGTCATGATGATTGATCTTCCATTCATGTAGGCGACGTTTGTGGTCCGTCGGTAGTATAAGTCGCCGTGTATTCGTCGGGCGATTCACCGGGCGAAATCGTACGGGCGGATATGCGCCGGCGATTCCACCCCGCCAACGATTTGTCCACCTTGCTGCTCGCGCGGGCGCACGTATCATATGTACCGATACATATTGTTGACGAATGTCGCATAGTCCAAAGGAGTACGTCATGACTTCGCTGCATAGCAAGCCGCTGGCCCTGAAAAACGTCACCGTCACCGATTCGTTCTGGCGCACCGAGCAGGAACTCGTGCGCACGGCTGTGATTCCCTATCAGTGGAACGCCCTGAACGATAACGTCCCCGGCGCGGCCCCCAGCTACTGCATGCACAACTTCAAGGCCGCTGCCGCGCAAAACAAGCGTAAGGATACCCAGGGCAAGGCGTTCGTGCCGCCGAAGTACACGTTCCGCGGATTTGAGGCGCTCCCCGAAGACCCGGCCAATCCCGACCCGGACAAGTTCTACGGCTTCGTGTTCCAAGACACCGACTTCTCCAAGTGGGTGGAGGCAGTCGGCTATTCCCTCGCCCATCACCCGGACCCCGCACTGGAACAGACCGCCGACCAAGCCATCGACATCGTGTGCGCCGCCCAACTCGACAACGGCTATCTGGACACCTACTACATCCTGAACGGCATGGATCGCGCGTTCACCAATCTGCGTGACCATCACGAACTGTACTGCCTCGGCCACCTCGTTGAAGGTGCGGTGGCCTACTACCAGGGCACCGGCAAAGACAAGCTACTCAAGGCCGCCTGCCGTTTCGCCGATTACGTAGACGAGCGCTTCGGTCGCAAGCCGAGCCAGCTGCGTGGTTACCCCGGTCACGAGATTGCCGAGATGGCTTTGGTGAGGCTGTACGAGGTCACCGGTGAGCAACAGTACCTTGATCTGGCCGAATATTTCGTGACCGAGCGAGGCCGGCAGCCGTACATCTTCGATATTCAGGCAGACGAGAACGCAAAGCGCGACGCCGACGCCAACTACAAACCCAACACGGACCCCAACCGGTACGCCTATCACCAGGCGAACAAGCCGGCCACCGATCAAGACGAAGCCGTAGGCCATGCCGTGCGCGCCGGCTACTTCTACTCCGGTCTGGCGGACGTGGCCCGACTGGCCGACGACCAGGACCTCGCCGATGCGGCCGAGCGGCTCTGGCGCAATATCGTCGATAAGAAACTGTACGTTACCGGCGGCATCGGCGGCACGGTGGACGGCGAGGCATTCTCCTACAACTACGACCTGCCCAACGACTCCGCCTACTCCGAGACCTGCGCCGCGATTTCGCTGGCGTTCTTCGCCCGTCGCATGCTCGAGCTCGCGCCAAAGGCCGAGTACGCGGACGTCATGGAATCCGCGCTGTACAACACCACGCTGGCCGGCATGGCGCTGGACGGCAAGAGCTTCTTCTACGTGAACCCGCTGGAAGTCAATCCGTATGCCTGCCATAAAGACAGCCGCCTGCGCCACGTCAAGCCGGCGCGTCAGAAGTGGTTCGGCTGCGCATGCTGCCCGCCGAACATCGCCCGCATCGTTGAGTCGGTGCAGGAATATGCCTACACGGTTGCCGAGGATGGCGGTACGCTGTTCACGCACTTGTATATGGGCGGCGTGGCCAAAGCTGAGTTGAATGGTACGGCTGTGGAGCTGGATGTTACGGCGAACCTGCCGTGGCAGGGCGATGGCAAGGCTGTCGTGCGCTTGGGCGGTGACGCTGCTGGCACCTCGGCTCAGGCTCCTGCTCGCTTTACGCTGGCCTTCCGTCTGCCCGGTTGGGTGGGCGATGAGTCCGCTGCTGCCGCCGCGATTACGGCCACGGGCGAGTCTGAGTCTGGGGCCGATAGTTCCCGCGTGACCCGTGAAATTCGCGACGGATACCTGTACCTGACCGGTGAGTGGCGCGACGGCGACACCGTGACGTTCGACTTCCCGATGCCGGTGCGTATGCTGGCCGCCAACCCGCTGGTGCGCGAGGACGCCGGCAAGGTGGCGTTCGTGCGCGGCCCGATCACCTTCTGCGCCGAGGAAAAAGACAACGGCGCCAACCTGCACCTGCTGCACGCGGATGTGGAGGCACTGCTGGCCGACCCGAGCGCGGCCAAGGTCGAGGAGTTCGACTTCCACGCCGGCGCTACTGGCATCGATGAGCAGGGACAAGGTGAGGTGGAAGATGTGACCCGCCGCATGGTGAAGCTTGAAGTGCCGGCTTGGCGCGAGCCGTTGCCGGCTGCTGTGGCCGCCGCGGGTGAGGGCGCGGCCGACGTTCCGGCGTTCGCGCCGCTCTACGCCGTGTACGCGCCGGTCAAGCGCGAGCCCGCCACCGCCACGCTGATCCCGTACTTCGCCTGGGCCAACCGCGGCGAAAACGAAATGACCGTCTGGCTGCGCGGCTGATATTTGCTCTCGGCTACTCTGGTAGCCATGGGCATCACGACATGTCGGCTCGAAGGGCCGGTGGACTTTTACTCGGTCGGGCAGTTTGTGTCCGGACCGGGCTGGCGCCATCTGCGGCGCACCATCGACACCTTCGAGCTGATGTTCGTGCGTCGGGGCGTCCTGCCGATGCGGGTGGGGGAGCGGACCCTGCATATCGAGGCCGGCCAAATCGCACTCTTGCCGCCGAATGTGGAGCATGCGGGCGCCGACATCATCACGTCTGACGTGGACTTCTACTGGATGCATTTCAAATTGCCGGATGCGCGCATGCTCCCCGATGACGCGGGTCTGCCGCAGGACGACCATTGCCTGCTGCTGCCCGATGAACGCACCCTGCCCGACCCCGACCGGCTGGCGGTGATGTGTGGGCAGCTCATCGACATCTATGCGCGATTCGGCCCGTATTCCAACGCTTACTGCGATTACTTCGCCACCGGCCTGCTGCTGGAGGTCAGCGCGCAGGAGCGGCTGAAGGCGGGCTTCGCCACCCATCGTACGCTCGCCGGCTACCGGGGCGACGGCAAGCCCATCACCAGTGCCGACCGCGCCCGGCAGCAACAGGAATGGGCCACGCATGTCGATTCGGCCGGTGCCGCTGGCGATTCATCCGGCCTGGCGCCGATGCTGGCCATCCGCTCGTGGATTATGGCCAATGCCTTCGACGACATCACCGTGGCCAAAGTGGCCGCGCGCTTCCACTATTCACCCAGCTATCTGACCGCGATGTACCGGCGCGTGTTCGGCGTGGGTGTGGCCGAGCAGATCATCGAATATCGCATCGACCGCGCGCGCGAACTGCTCAGCTCCGGCACTTCCAGCGTGGCGGATATTGCGCGAGAAGTGGGCTACGCCGACCCGAAGTACTTCATGCGCGTTTTCAAGTGCCGCACTGGCCTGACCCCCGGCCAATACCGCGACGCCTTCCCCGCTCGCCTCTACAACACCGTGTGATTAGGGAAGGTCATGGTCCTAACCCTAGGAAAAGTGCGCATGGGCGCCACCGCCACATGGGAGCGCTGGGAACGGTTTGATGCATGCCGAAACCTCGCACGTCACGCCGCACGGCACTTGGGCAGTGGGCGCGGCAGTCGGGAATCGCCGCCCTATTTCGGCGTTTCAGCGTTACCTGTTTGCCGAACCGACAGTGGACTCGCGCGGAACCAGTGTGTATCCAATGGTGGCGCGCGTGGCCGGCATGCCAGCGGATTCGTCGGACCTGCCGTCGCCCTGGTCGCGCTGCTCCACGCGGCGGGTGATCATATCAAGCGCGAATTGGGCGAGCTGATCGAGATCCACTTGGACGGTGCTCAGCGTCGGTGTGGTGTACGAGCCGGCCGTGGCGCCGTCGAAGCCGATGACTCTCACATCGTCGGGCACGCGGATGCCGTAGTCGGCAAGGCCTCGGATTACTCCGAATGCGGCATAGTCGTTAATGCAGAAGATGCCATCGATGGCCGGGGTGCTTCCCGTTGCCCGCGTGGTGCCCGGGGAACGGGACTCAGCAGTGTCATCAGCCGATTGCGCACGAGCCTCGAGCATCGCCTCGGCGATGGCATGACCGGCTTCGATGCCGCTGTCGCTACCGTAACCAATGAAGTTCGTCGATTCGTCATACGGCAGCCCGGCGTCAAGCAGTGCGCCGCTGGCCCCGCGTAGGCGCAAACCGCTGGAACTTTCCACGTGCGCCAGTTCGGTTCGTGGCGAATACCCGTCGCCGACAATGGCGATGCGGTGGCATCCGCATTCGATGAGATGCTGCACTGCCGCCCGCGCGCCGTCTTCGTTCGGGAAATTCACTGTATCGAACGTGGGCGTTTCCTCGCAGGCGTCAATCAGAACCAGCGGTCGGCCGTGGTTGATCGCGGAAAGCGGCACACCGGCATTCAGGCCCGAAGCGTGGATAATCTCGCCGTCGAACAACTGCCCGGAGAACGGGTTGTTGGCCAGCGCGTGTTTGGCGGCATCCGGAGAGTACCGGGTTTGCTCCACGAACGGCGTCAGCCCGCGCGCGGTGGTTTCGGTGACGAGCGATTCGACGAGTTTGGAGTAGAACGGCGAATCGAATTCGTTGACGATGATGTGGATGATGTTGCTGCGGCCGGACTTCAGCATGCTGGCCGTCAGATTGATGCGGTAATCGAGCTTTTCGGCCACTGCCAGCACTTTGGCGCGAGTGGAATCCTTAACACCCGGCTTGCCGTGCAGCGCATTCGAGGCGGTCATGGGGGAGACCCCGGCGGCCTTCGCTACGTCGCGCAATGTTGGTTTGCCGCTCGGCATAACGTCACCTCATGTTTCGCCTGTGATGGGCATTGGATCATGCCCGTAATGCTTCCAATGGTTGTAACGGTATTCACAACATCGTGTTTTGGCAAATAGTGGCTGTGCGCCGGAATCGCTGAAAATGCTGCGCTTAGGCGATGACGCGCCGAGCGTAACATGCGCTTGCTTGATATCGTTCCGGTGGAAGAATATGTAACGGTACATACGTCGGTGTGCCAAGAGGCCATGAAGTTCGTCGTACGTTGGGATGGGACTCTCCGGGGGAGTGGCGTCACTCTTCACCTATCCGTACGTGCGCGATGCCGATTGGTTTGCGGCTGACGTACCGCCGTATGGCAACTTATGCGAATATCAACGAAAGCAGGATACGATGACGGATCTTCCGCAGAGCCTTCCTCAGGCATGGCGTCCGCCGATGGGCTGGAACAGCTGGGATTCCTATGGCACGACCCTCACCGAAGACGAGCTGCTGGCCAACGCGCGGTTCATGGCTGAACACCTGAAAAGCGCCGGCTGGGATACGCTGGTCATCGACATCGACTGGTACGACCCGACCGCCCGCGCACATGGTTACAACGACAACGCGCCGCTGATTCTCGACGAATACGGCCGTCAGCTGCCTGACCCGGTGCGTTTCCCGAGTGCTGCCGGCGGCAAGGGATTCGGCCCGCTCGCCGCCGCCGTCCACGAACTGGGCTTGAAGCTTGGCGTGCACATGATGCGCGGCATCCCGCGTATCGCCGTGGACAAGAACCTGCCCGTATACGGCACCAACTACACCGCCAAGGACGTGGCCGACCTCGACCACGTGTGCAAGTGGAATCCGGACAACTATGGCCTGAACCAATCCCACCCGGGCGCGCAGGCCTGGTATGACGCGCAGCTCGATCTGTTCGCCTCCTGGGGCCTCGACTTCCTCAAGGTCGACGACATGCAGACCCCGTTCCACTCCGACGAAATCGCCGCCTATCATCGCGCCATCGCCAAAGCCGAAGCCAAATACGGCCGTTCGATTGACCTGTCTCTCTCGCCCGGCGGCTGGGTGGCGACGAGCTACGTCGACTTCCTGCGCGAGAACGCCCAAATGTGGCGTATTTCCGACGATCTGTGGGACCGTTGGGAAGACATCTACCAGCAGTTCGCCCGCCTGGCCCGCTGGGCGCCGTTCCAGACCACCGGCCACTGGGCCGACGCCGACATGGTGCCGTTCGGGCACATAGGCCTGCGCGCCGAACGCGGCGACGACCGCCAATCCCGCCTTACGCTGGACGAGCAGAAGACACTGCTGGCCCTATGGTGCATGGGGCGTAGCCCGCTTATGGTCGGCGGCGATCTGCCCACCAGCAACAGCGACGCCATCGCGCTGCTGCAGAATCCCGCGTTGCGTGAGGTGCTTGCCGGCTCCACCAATAACCGCGAGACCGTGCGCGAACGGATTTTTGGCAAATGGTGGGATGAGAGCACCTACCGTGGCGAGTTCATCGTCTGGTCCGCCGACGCAGCCGATTGGGCCGATGGCACACGTTCCGCGCATCACGGCGGCCATTACGCCGCGCTGTTCTGGACCGGCAGCGACACATACGAGATCGGCCGCAACATCCAACTCCAATCCATCGTGGGGCTTGACGCCCGCAATGACGATTGGACACTCGCCGATCTGTATGCCGACGCGCCGGGCGAGCCCGCCGACGTGCGTCTTGAAGGCGTGGGCGCCGACCGCGTCATCACCGGCACGATTCCGCCGCACGGCGTGCTCTGGGTGGCCTTGGACCGACGCTGATACCGAACCTGCCTCCGCCAACCAACCTCCTGAACCGACCGCCCGAATCGTATGGAGAAACCTGCCATGAATGCGAACATCGCAAACGAACAATCCCCGGTAGCTGTTCCGCCCGCAAGTTGGCTCCTACGTGCGTTCTCTGGCGTTCTGACCTGTAGGCTGTCTGTCTCTGTCTGTTCGTTGTCTTCGCCTTGCTTGCGTTTTATACGTTTTATCTGTTTCGTGAGTTTCGTGCGTTCTGCGGATTTCACGCGTTTCGCGCAGTGCCGCACGCTGATCACAATTCAGCGTGCGGCACTTTTGCATATCTCACGTGTTGCGGGAGATGCCGATTCCGTCGCACAATACGTAAAACGTGAATGAGTCACTCACTATGCTGGGCTGTTTGAGCGTGATATGACATGCGCCACTTTCCCGGGAATGCGTTGCGAATTGGACCTGTTCGGAGGTGTGCAGCGACGCATTCCGGGGAATGTTGCGCTTAGAGAGCCGCGTATCGCCGCTAATGCGGGGAACACGCAGAGTTGCGGGCCGTTGCGATTAGACGCAGGCCGTCTAGACTAGTACGCGTTTGCGAAAGTCGAACGTGCTTCGACCGATGAAGGAGAGCTTCGGTCATGCGGCCAATGACAGGCGCAGTGCGAAGCACGGCTGATCGTGAATCGCGGCGGCAGCGATTGCCGCGTGTGGCGCAGGAGCATGCCGCACCATACCACAAGCAAACAATCCCCAAGAAACGGTGATCTCCTCACATGTACGTCGATCCGGGAATCAATGCCAGCGCAAGCAATCTCAAATGGGTGCTGCCATACTGCAAACCAGACCTGCCCCGCGTGGTAGGCGCGCTTCTACTGTTCATCGCAAATAACACGATGGCCCTGACCATTCCGATTCTGTCCGGTATCATCGTGGACCGCGTCATCGTCGGCGGACATGCCGACGAACTGCCACGTCTGTGTGGACTGATGATCCTCATGACCATCATCCGCGTGGGCGCGCGATACGGCTACCAGATGTGGATGGAGCGTTTCGGCCAGAACTCGGTCTACCGCCTCGTCTCCGACGAATACGAGAAGCTGCACGAGCTCGACTTCACGTATTTCAACCACACACGCACCGGCGACATCATGAGCCGCCTGACCTCCGACACCGACGCGATCCGCCACTGCCTGAGTTGGGTGAGCTATCAGATTGCCGACTGCGTGGTCATGTTCGTGGGCGCCCTGTGCGTGATGTTCGCCATCGATTGGCGACTCGCGCTCGTCCTGGCCTGCGTCACGCCGTTCATTTTTGTGCTCACGCGCGGCCTGTCCACGCACGCCCACCCGCTGTTCTTCGCCATCCGCAACTCGCTGGCCTCCCTCAACTCCATGGTCGAAGAGAACATCGAGGGCAACCGTGTGGTCAAGGCATTCGTGCGCGAACCGTACGAGACCGAAAAGTTCGACGAGCACAACGACGATTACATGCAGTGCAACATGGCCTTGGCCTACAACTCGCGCAAGTACATGCCGTGGCTGGACGGCCTCGGCTTCTCGCTGCAGCTCATCACCCTCGGCCTCGGCGGCTTTCTGGTCATCAAGGGCTACATGACCCTCGGCAATCTGGTGAGTTTCAACTCCTTCCTGTGGATGATCGACGGCCCGGTGCGCCAGTCCGGCTGGCTGATCAACGACTGGCAGCGATTCAACGCCAGCTGCATCAAAATCCGCAAGCTGCTCACCGAACAGCCGCGCATCGTGGAGAAGCCCGACGCGGTCGAAGCCGTCAAGCAGGCGGTCACGATCGTCGAGCAAGTCAAGCACGATGATGAGGCTACCGGGGCTACCGGAGCGCCCGTGGCTTCCGGAACATCCGGTGCCCAGCAGTCCACCGAACGCAAGTCCTGCCCGCTGCACATCAAGGGCGACATCCGCTTCGACCACGTCAGCTTCGCCTTCCCGGACGACCCGGAGACCCCGATCCTCAAGGACCTCGACTTCACCGTGCCCGCCGGCTCCAAGCTCGGCATCCTCGGCGAAACCGGCGCGGGCAAGTCCACGCTCGTCAGCCTCATCTCCCGCTTCTACGACCCGACCGTTGGCCATGTGCTCATCGACGGCATCGACGCACGCGACTGGCCGCTGGCCACCTTGCGCTCGCAGGTGTGCATCGTGGCGCAGGATACCTTCCTGTTCTCCGACACCATCGGCGGCAACATCGGTTTTGGTGCCAGCGGTGATAGCGACGACCGATATATCCAGAAAATGGCCCAGATCGCCGGCGCGGACAATTTCATCAGGTCGATGCCACAGGGTTATGACACCGTCGTGGGCGAACGCGGCGTGGGCCTGTCCGGCGGGCAGAAGCAGCGCCTGTCGCTGGCCCGCGCGCTCGCGGACAATCCGTCGATCCTGATTATGGACGATACGACCTCGGCCGTCGATATGGAGACCGAGGCGGAGATCCAGAAGCACCTCAAGGAGATGGACGGCGGCAAGACCATCGTCGCCATCGCCCACCGCATCTCGTCGGTCAAGGATTCCGACCTGATTCTGGTGCTCGAGCACGGACGTATCGTCGAACGCGGCACCCACGCCGAACTCGTGGCCGCACACGGCCGCTACTGGGACATCTACCACAAGCAGCTCGGACTCCAGTCCGGCGCCGCACAGGGGTTTTAGAAGAGGACTTATGGCACAACGCAATACATTCCGCGAGGATGAGGAGCTGGAGGAGTCCATCAACCTCCACGACATCGCTCGCGTCGGCAAATATCTCAAACCGTATATGGCACAGGTGGCGCGCATTCTCGTCGTCGTCATCTCGATGAGCTGCATCGTCGTCGCCGTGCCGTACCTGACCAAGATCATGATCGACGAGGCGATCCCGAACAAGGACCTCGGCAAGCTCGGCATCCTCGCCGTGATCCTCGCCGCGCTGATCGTGCTGTACGAGTTCGGGCTGCGCTACCGCACGGTGGCGATCACGCGCGTCGGCCAGCTCATGCTCAAGGACATGCGCCGCGATATCTTCACGCATATCCAGACGCTGCCCTTCAGCTACTTCGATTCGCGCCCGCACGGCAAGATCCTGATCCGCGTGGTCAACTATGTGAACACGCTTTCGGACACGCTGAGCTCCGGTCTGATCAACGTGATCTCCGACGTGTTCACCTTCGTGATCACGCTGATCGTGATGTTCGTGATCGACTGGCAGCTGGCCCTGTGGAGCCTGATCCTGTTCCCGGTGCTCATCATCTGGGTGCGCGTGCTGCAGATCTTCCAGCGGCGCGCCTTCCAGAAGCTCTCCAACAAGCAGAGCAACCTGAACGCCTACATCCACGAGTCGATCGCCGGCGTGAAGACCACGCAGACCTTCGCACAGGAGCAGGCCCAGTTCAGGACCTTCCAGGAACAGCAGGGCGAGGTGCGTTCCGCGTGGATGCACGCCGTGCACATCCAGTTCCTCATGTGGCCGGGCGTGCAGACCATCTCCGTGATGACCATCTCGTTCATCTACTTCGTCGGCGTGATGGGCTTCGGGGGCGTGAACGTGACCACCGGCGTGCTCATCGCGTTCGTCGGCTACGCGAACAACTTCTGGAATCCGGTGATCAACATCGGCAACTTCTACAACCAGCTCATCACCTGCTCGGCGTACCTCGAGCGCATCTTCGAGACGCTCGACGTCACGCCGGAGATCCGCAACAAGCCCGACGCGGCGGACCTGCCGCAGATCCGCGGGCGCGTCGACTTCAACGACGTGGTGTTCCGCTACGAGAAGGACGGCCGCAACATCCTCAACCTCGTGGACTTCCACGTCGAACCGGGGCGCACAATCGCGCTGGTCGGCCCGACGGGCGCCGGCAAGACGACGATCATCAACCTGCTGTCGCGCTTCTACGACGTGTCCGAGGGCTCGGTGACGATCGACGGCTACGACGTGCGCGACGTGACGCTCGCATCGCTGCGCCGGCAGATGGGCGTGATGCTGCAGGACACCTTCATCTTCTCCGGCAACGTGCGCGAGAACATCCGCTACGGCAAGCTCGACGCCACCGACGAGGAAATCGAGGCGGCGGCGAAGGCCGTGCACGCGCACGAGTTCATCATGGAACTGCCCGACGGGTACGACACGGTGGTGGAGGAGCGCGGATCGACCCTGTCGGCCGGCCAGCGCCAGCTCATCGCCTTCGCGCGCGTGCTGCTCGCCGACCCGCGTATCCTGATCCTGGACGAGGCGACGAGCAACATCGACACGCGCACCGAGGAGGCGCTGCAGGCCGGCCTGCAGCATCTGCTCAAGGGGCGCACGAGCTTCATCATCGCGCACCGCCTGTCGACGATCGAGAACGCGGACGAGATCTTCTACATCGATCACGGCCAGATCGTCGAGCACGGCTCGCACGCGCAGCTGCTCGCCGCCAAGGGCGCGTACTACCGCCTCTACGAGTCCCAGTACGCGATGATTCGCGTGGCCAGTGGAGCGCCGGAAGAGTGACGAGATGTTGCGTACGATGGTGCGTTTAGCGGCGTTTCACGTAGCGGGTGCTGCGACCGGCACCGATTTTGATGATCGTACCGGAGTCCAACAGTGATTTCAGCGTGCGCTCAATGGTGGTGGTGCTGGTATCGGGCATACGAGCGAGAATATCGGCCTTGGAGAGTGGCATTAGGGATCGATCAAGCAGTGCTTCAATCCGCGTTCCCTTGGTGGCTACTCGCGGTGCTCCCTGCGTTCTGCCGCCTGCCGTGAGATTGATGCGTTCGTCGAATTCCTTGCACGCGGACAGTATGATGCCAAGCAGGTAGTTCGTGAATGGCGCATAATCATTGGCGTTGTCGTCCCAGCCTTGGGTGCTTGCGGCCAGCGCCTCATAATAAGTGCTTTTACTTTGCTCGATAAGGTGTTCGATACTGATGTATTTGCCGACCATATAGCCATTGCGGTACAACATCAGGAGCGTGAGTAGCCGACTCATGCGGCCGTTGCCGTCATTGAACGGATGTATGCAGGTGAAATCGAGAATGAACATGGCGATGGCAAGCAATGGATCGGTATGTCCATCTCGGATTGCTTGCGTGTAGGCGGAACACGCGCGTTCGATCAGTTCCGGTGTGACAAGTGCGGACGGTGGGGCGAATCGCACGGTGCTGGTCCCGTGTGCATCTCGTTCGATGATGACGTTGTCACTGTCCTTGAAATGCCCCGCAACGGTCAGTGGTGTGTGCCGGAAGAGGTCGCGGTGCAGTTGAAGAATGACGTTCGGGGTAATCGGAATATAGTCGTGGCTTTCGTGAATAGCCGATAGCACGTCACGGTAGCCGGCAATCTCTTCTTCATTGCGATTGCGCGGTGTGACTTTCTCCGAGACGAGATCGTTGAGCCTGCTATCGCTGGTAGAAATACCTTCGATGCGGTTTGAGGCATCTGTGCTTTGGATGCGCGCGACGGCAACCAGCGTCTCCAATATATCCGGTCTGATCGTTGTCTGTATGCTTTGGCGCCCTTTTGCCTCGTGAATCGCGGCAAGCAAACTCGTGGTGTGCGGGGTGAGCAACGTCTTACCTGATTCGATGTAGTCGAATGATCTCATACTGCCTCATTTTTTGCATCATACGAACTTTTCTGCATCATATTTTATCAAAATGAGGCAGAAAATGGGCTGATGAGGCAGAAAAGGCGGCAGGATGGTGGCCATCTCGCTTGCCGGTTGCGCTACTTTCCCGGGAATGTTGCGCTCGTGGCAAGAGACGGCAAGTTCAGGCGGCCGAGATTGGCGATACCCGTCGTGTAGTCGAACATCTTACCGGACTGCCTTACGAGCGTTGCTGACGGTAGCCTACACTGAGAAACAGCTTACACTGAGAAACCATGAGCAAGCACCACCATCGCGACCGTAGCTGGGCCCCGGCACCTGAAGCATTGCCGGACGACGCCCAGACCATCGACAACCACACTCACGTGGCCTCCGTAATCCCTTTCGCGCGCGCTATGAGCCATGAGGCGCAGGAGAAGGGGCAGCCCGAAGTCCCGGTGTACGACGTCGACCAATTGCTGGCGCAGGCGCAATCTGTCGGCATTGGGGGTATCATCGACTGCGGTTGCGAGCTGCCGCACCTGATGACCGCCGTCCAGATGGCCCTCGATCATCCAGGTAACGTGCACGCGGCGCTCGCAATACACCCCAATGAGTCCGTGCTCCACGGGCATCGCGGTGTGCCGGGGCCGGATGGTCTGCCTCTCAAATACAAGCCTTACCATGACACGTCTTTCGAGGACGCGCTCGCCGAAGTACATCGCCTCGCCACCACATACCCCGAGCAAGTGGTGGCTATCGGCGAGACCGGCATGGACCTCTTCCGCACCGGCGAAGGTGCCAAGGAACTGCAGCGCGAGGCTTTCCGCGCGCATATTGCCCTGACCAAGGAACTGGGCCTGCCCATGCAGATTCACGACCGCGACTCCCATCGCGAGGTCATCGAAACCCTGCTGGTCGACGGCGCGCCCGAACGCACCGTATTCCACTCGTATTCCGGCGACCGTGAGATGGCCGAGATTGCGCGCGAACATGGCTGGTATCTGAGCTTCTCCGGCACCGTGAGCTACAAAGGCAATGACGGTATCCGCGAATCGCTACGGATTGTGGGTCTGGGCCATGCGATGGTCGAAACCGACGCGCCGTATCTGACGCCCATGCCGTACCGTGGCCGCACCAACGCGCCGTACATGATCCCCTACACCTTGCGGGCCATGGCCGATACGCTCGACCTGTCCATCGCGGATGTGGCGCGCGGCACCCGCGATACCGCCCGCGCCGTATACGGACTGTGAGGGCCGGGTGTGCGGCCGTCGCGGCGATGTGTTGACTTGTAAAATTTGTCAGAATTGTGAACGAGGTCTACCATGATGTACCTGACATAAGCGAGGGGGATGATCTCCACCTCAATGGAGGACTGAACGTATGGCTGAGTCGAACCAAAGGACCGCACGCGCCCAAAAAGCCTCAAAGGCCCAGAAAGCTCAGGCTGGCGCCGCCAAAGCCAAGGCCCGACAGGAAGAAGAAGCACTGCTGAGGGCCGACACCTTTACCAACGCTCCCAAGGTGTCCCGCCGCACTCTCACCAAGGAGGAGCGCGAGGCACTCGCCAAGCAGAGAGAAGCTGAAACCAAAGAAGCCGAGAAAATCGCCAGCGCATGGTCGAAAGGCGGCCTCGGTCGATGGTGGGCCCGCCTGCAATCCAGCCCAGACAAGGTCACCTGGGGCATGGCGATCGTGGCGCTCGGCGTGGTGTACGGCGACATCGGCACCTCGCCCTTGTACACCGCGCAGACCTTCCTTGCCGGTCAGGGAGGGCTTGGCAGCGTAGACCGAGAGGCCGTGCTCGGCATGCTGTCGCTGGTCTTCTGGTCGATTACGCTGATCACTACCGTCAAATATGTGCTCATCGCCATGCGCATCGACAACAATGGCGAAGGCGGCATCTTCGCACTGTACTCGTTGATTCGCAAGTACGGCGCATGGCTCGCGATTCCCGCCATGCTCGGCGGCGCGGCATTCCTCGCGGATTCGGTACTTACCCCGGCGGTTTCCATCAGTTCCGCAGTCGAAGGCTTGCAGACCCTGCCGCCATTGGAAGGGTTGTTCGACGAAAACCCAAGCCTGACCCTGATGATCACCGTCGTGATCATCGTGATTCTCTTCTCCGTGCAGTCGCGCGGCACCGAAAGCATCGGCAAAGTATTCGGCTCGATGGTGCTGGTCTGGTTCGGCTTCCTCGCCATCGTGGGCGTCACGAATCTCTCTAACGACTGGTCTGTGTTCGAGGCCCTGAACCCGGTGTACGGCATCAAATTCCTGTTCAGCCCGGACAATGCTGCCGGCATCGCCCTGATGGGCACCGTGTTCCTCTCGACCACCGGTGCCGAGGCGCTGTACTCCGACATGGGCCACGTGGGGCGCGGCAACATCTACTTCACCTGGCCATTCATCAAGGTTGCGCTGGTGCTCAACTACTTCGGCCAAGGCGCGTGGATGTTGGCCAATAGCGATAACCCGCAATACACCGCGATGAAGTCGCTCAACCCGTTCTTCCAGATGATGACCCCGAACGTGCGGTACCTGGCCGTGATTCTGTCTGTTTCGGCCGGCGTGATCGCTTCCCAGGCCCTGATCACGGGCGCGTTCACCATGGTTTCCGAGGCCACCCGCCTCAACTGGATGCCCCATCTGCAGGTGCGTTACCCGGCCCGTACGCGCGGCCAGCTGTACATTCCGGTGGTCAACGGCGTGTTGTGCGTGGCCACGCTCGCCGTGCTCGCCATCTTCAAGGATTCCGAACACATCTCCGCCGCGTACGGCCTGGCGTTGACCATTACGATGATCACCACCACCGTGTTGCTCGGCGTCTACTTATGGCATTCCGGCAAGCGGGTCGGTGCCATCGTGTTCACCGTGCTGTTCTTGGCGATTCAGGCCATGTTCTTCATCGCGTCTATGGCCAAATTCCTGCATGGTGGTTGGTTCACCATGTTGCTGACCGCCGCGATTCTGTTCGTCATGTACACGTGGAATGAGGGCACCAAGCTCGAACGTGCGCAACGCCGTCACATGCGGCCCAACGACTTCCTACCCGCGCTCGACAAGCTGCACAGTGATTTCCGCATCCCGTATTTTGCGGACAACATCGTGTACCTGACCTCCGACTCGGAGACCAAGCGACTCGACACGGACATCTTTTTCTCCATCTTCGCCGACCACCCCAAGCGTGCCCGTGCTTGGTGGGCAGTCAGCGTGGAAACCACCGACGAGCCGTTCACCCGTGAATACTCGGTGGAGGACTTCGGCACGAACTACATCTACCGCGTGCGCTTCCGTTTGGGCTTCAAGGTTTCGCAGTCCATCCCGGCGTACATCCACCAGATCATGCACGACCTGTCCAAAACCGGCGAACTGCCTAAGCAGAAGTCGATTTACCCCAAGGTCGACGCCGATCCGGACATCGGCACCATCCGTTACGTGCTGATTCACAAGGCCCTGATGCCGGAATCCAAGGTTTCCGCACGCGGTGCCCTGTCGTTGCAAGCCAAGTACGCAATCCGCCGCATGGCCGGCTCGCCGGTTAAGTGGTTCGGTCTGGCACCTTACAACCCGTTGGTCGAGGTGCAGCCGCTGTTCGTCTCCACCCGCCGCCCACCGCGTCTGAAGCGCACCGATACGGCCAAGACCATCCCGACGCCCACGCCGACTCGTGCAGTGGCCGACCCGGCCGCCGTCCCTGACCCGATGGACACCACGTCCGGGCTTGGGCGATTGGTACAGGAGCTCGATGCCGCCGTATCGGCCGAGGCGCGGAAGACCGCTGAGGCCGCTGCCGCCGATGCGCCCGCTGAGCAGGGCGATAAGGGCGATAAGGGCAAGGCCGAGAACGGCAAACCCGCCGCCAAGCCTCAGCGCTCCGCCAAACAGAAGCGATAACATACCAGTTTGCAGCGGCGCTGATGCGCTCTATAAAGAATGCCTATAACGGTCGCCGCACGTCGCCACACGGTTTCGGTAAGTTGAAATACCATGTGCAGATTACTGGGATACGCGACGGCAGGCTTCAACCTGAGTCTCAACGCTGTGTTGGGGCAAGACAATGTCGAGGATTTCCGTGAACTGTCTGAAATCCACAATGATGGCTGGGGTGTAGCCCAGCTTTCCGATCCTGCCGAAGCACCGCACGTGCGCGACGGTGGCGCACCCACCCCGGAAACCGGCACCCGAATCTACAAGTCGACCATCGCGGCCCGTCATGACAGCACGTTTGAGGCGCTGGCCGACGAACCGTCTCGCGGTGCCATCTGGCACCTGCGCTTGGCAAGTTCCAATCTGCCGCTCATCATGGAGAACCAGCACCCGTTCTATGCGAACGGCCTGAGCTTCATCCACAACGGCGATATCTCGGACGCCAATGGCCGCAACATCGTCACCAACCGCTCATACCCGGTGAACCACAGCGTGTTCCTCTCCACCGGCGGCCGTTCCGACTCCGCCATCTTCTTCGCGGTGATTCTGGAATACATCGGCTTCGGCTTCTCGCTCGACGAGGCCGTGGCCCAGGCCGTGCGCGAACTGCGCCAAGCCTACCCGAAGTCCAGCTACAACTGCATGATTCAGTCCGAGGACCAGCTCATCGCCCTGTGCGCCGCCGGTCGTGAGAAGACCAGCCCGCGCATCGTGGAAATCTACGATGAGTACGGCCGTGGCGAGCAGGCCGCCGACTACCGTGTGATGCGCTACCGTGAGCTGCGCGACGACAACGGCGACTCCGCCGGTGTCGTGGTCTCCTCTTCCGGCTACAAGCAGGAAGGCTGGAACGTGCTGGAGAACGACCAGATGATCATCGTCTCCAACCGCAACGGCACCTACCGTCTCCGTTCCATCTGAAATACCTTCATAAGCCCCCTCTGACGAGGGGGCTGTCAGCCGACAGGCTGACTTGGGGGGAGACCCCTAGAGCCTCAAATCATCCGCATCCCATACTTCTCCGCCAACGCCGGAATATCCGGCACGCCATACTTGGCTACCAGATCCAGCCATCGCTGTTTGTTCTCTCCGCCAAATCGCTCGGCTCGGGCCGTATACGCCTCGACCTGCAGGAACTTCGGCGGCACTGACTTGCTATGGAACTTGTCGGCGTACATCACCACTTCCTGCTCGAGATTCATCGGCACATAGTCGGCTGGTGGCAACGGCAGCTCCTGGCGCACCACATCCTCGCGCGTAAGTCCCACGCCGGTATGGTTGCGGCAGAACTGGGCGATGGACTCGTCCACGCCCTCGTCGAGCAGATACTCGTAGCCCTTAAGACCGTGCAGAATGTAGCGTTTCTTGCTGAATTTGAGCGGTTCGCCGTCAGAGCCGTCATGCTTGAACACGCGGTAGGTGCCGATGTCATGCAGCAGTCCGCCGATGAGTACCAAATGCTCGTCGAGCAGACGCGGCGGCACATGGCCGCCGGTGACGCCTGCGGTGGGCGGTACCTCCGCGTCCTTCGGTAATGTGCAGCGGCGCGTGAACAGCGCGTTCTGCCGGCGCACGATCTGGCAGCCGATGGTCGCTACAATCACGCAATGCGTGTGCACCAGCTCGTACGCCGCCTTGGACGGCGCGATTTTGCGGTGCAATTCGTCGATCTGCTCCAGTGTGGGAATATATCCGGTCATAATTATCAGGTTTCGCCTCGTACGGTCAGATTTATCCTCAGATTAGCGCGGCAATGAGCCGCAGCATTGAAAAACCCCTGTGATTCGGCAATACGAATCACAGGGGGCTCTATGGTCTGAACATCAGATTTCGAAGAGTGTGTCGGCTGCTTCGGCGATTTCGCGCGACGCAGTGAGCACGATAACGCAGTGCTTCGGGTCACCGGTGTGCGCCAGCTTGGCCAGCGCGGCGAACACGGTCACCTCGTCATCCGCGTTCAGCCCTCGTGTCGGCTCGTCGAGGATCAGCACTTCGGCTTCGGTGCTGATTGCACGGGCGATGGCCACCAAACGCTGCTGTACCAAAGGCAATGTGCCGACGGCCACGCCGCTGGTGGCCTCAGAGAAGCCGACCTTGGCCAGCAGTTCGCGGGCGATTACCGGCTTGGGCTTCAGGAAGTTGCGGTTGGACGCATTCATGGCGTACAGCACGTTTTGTTCGGCGTCGATCTTCGGCTGCACGGCGTGCAGCTGCGGTACGATGCCCAGACGGTGGCCGCGCAGTTCCACGGGCTCGAGCTCAACAATGTTGGCGCTCTTGTTCATCACCGTGCCAGACGCCGGCGTGGTCAAACCGCTCATCACGCCCATCAGCGCGCGACGCTTGGCGTCGGCGGTGATGCCCGAATCGGGGTCGTCGCTGATCAGCAGCGCGTATGCGTGTCCGGAATAGCAGAAGAAATTCGCGCCATCGAGGATGTTGACCTTGCCCTTGGGTCCGGCGACCGTCACCTTGTTCAGGGCGAAGGTCGGGTAGGTCTTGAGCAGAATGTCGTCGGAACCGCCGCCCACCAACACGCGATCGATACGTGAGGCCAGCGTCATGGTGGGTTCGGACGCTTTGCCCTGAGGCTCCGCATGCTCGGCCAATGCGTCTTTGTGATCGGTTTTGGCCAGTCGGAGTGTTTCGTTGACGCGGGCGGCATTGCGCTCGGTCACTTCGGCGGATGCGTTGGCCGAAGCGATGGCGTCTGCTTCGGCCTCGTTGGTCTCGTCGGTTTCTCCGGTTTCGGCAGATGCCAGTGCGCTGTAAATACCATCGTCAACAGTGCCTTCGTCATCAACGTCATCGAAGGTCACGCTGAACTGCATGGAGTCAGCTGGAACGGATTCAATGGCGTCGTTCGTCTCAGTCTCAGAAGTCGCTTCGTCAGCCGTTGCGTCAGTGGTCTTCTCGAGTTCCTGATCGTTGTTCCTGTCGCTCATGCCTGTGCCTCCGCATCGTCGGTTGTGGTGGTCGTCTTGTTGGTCTCGCTCACGGTGCCCCAGTCGCCATCGGCGGCAAACAGCTTGTTCGCGCTGAAGAACGCAAGGCGCAGGGCGGCAAGAATCGCCAGGATCAGGATTGAACCCAGTCCATACCAGACCATGGTCCAAATCAGGTCCGATGTCACCGGGATGGCATGGCCGGATGCCAGAGCAGGTCCGATCGGCTTGGCGGCGAACGCGCCTCCGACCAGACCAATCACGTAGAAGGGCAGGGTGACGATGAACACTTCCAGCATGAACTGCCATCCCAAACGCCCGCGAGTGACGCCGGACACCAGTGCCATGCCGATCTCGTCGTCACGCTTGGGCGTCCACACGCCTGACAGCACGAGGATGAGCAACAGCACGCCGCCCACGGCAACCAACGCAATGGTGCCGGTCTTCGCGCGCGAGGATAGCGTATCCAGCGGCTCCAGAGAAGCGTTGTAGGATTCCAGCGAAGGGGAAGACACCTCGTATCCCTTGGCGGGCAGCTTGGACTTCTTGAGGGTGGATACCAAGGACTTGTATGTAGCGGGATCACCGGTGTCGAACACCACGTCCAGATCCGGCACCGCCCAGCCGGAGGCGGTCTTGTCGTTGGACTGTGGGTCGAGTCCGGCCTTGGCGAAGGTCTGATAGTTGGTGAAGATCGCGTTCTCGCGGTTGCGGGCGGCCGTCACCGGATTGGCGACGGCGGATTCGGATGTGTACTTGTAGATGCCGCGCACCTTGAGTTTGGCCGTGGTCTGGGCGTCCGAGGCGGCCGCCACCTTGAGCGTATCGCCCACCTTCAGGTTGTTGGCGGAGGCAAACGCTTCAGAGACCAGTGCGCCGGTGGTGTTCGGGTTGGAGGACTGGTTGTTGTAGCTCAGGTCCTTGCCGTCCACGATTTCGAAGGTGCCGAGGTCGCTGGCCTTGGCGGAATCCTTGGTCCAGAAGGCTCGCCAAATGAGCTGGCCGCCGGTCTCGTCATCGGAGGCCGAGCCCAGCGATCCGCCGTCCAGGGCCTTCAAATCACCGCTCACGCGGGCCGGCACGGTTTCGGTAACCGTGAAGTTCAACGAGTTGGTGGCCGACTGGACGAGCGTGGCGTATTCGGTGTATGAGGTCCACGTCATGTAATGCTTGGTGGAAGCCGAGTCCGTAGCGGAGACCTTCTTCCACGTAGCCGCAGTCGGGCGAATGGCCAACGTGGCCTTCTGCTGATCGTACGTGGTGGTGTGTGCGTTGGTATCTTCTTGAATGATGGCCAGTCCGGCGACTGTGCCGAAGGTGACCGCCAAGGTGATGAACGCGGTCAGGGCCGTACGTCCTTTAGAACGTGTCAGGGCCCGCCAGGCGTTGCTGAGGACGAACATGTAATTACCTCTCCCGTTCTCCTAAGCCGAACAGATCAATACGGCTTTAACTATTGTTGCGTTTAGTGACCGTTTTCTTGCGCAATACTGTTATACCCCTCAATGAAGTCTGAGAACATTCTGACAGCGATGTGGTGGTCATGAGGGGATTTGCACCCGGTATGGGATAAACCCTCGGTCTATTTCGGTGGCATCGGTACACTGGCATGAGATATGCGTGGCGTCACGTGTGCTCCGGCATGTCTGCGATTCCGGATTCGCCCGGAGTCCGGCATCCGGAAGCGTGGCCTCGCGCCGTTGGATAAGAGTATGAGCTGAGCAGATTTTCGGGTAGGATAAGTATGCGATTCACTTCAGGGCATTCGAGCCATAAGGCTGTGGGGCGTAGGAGAAGACGTCATGCCGGTAACGGAAAATTCAATCGCTCCGCATCTACGAATAGCGCTGTGAATCAGCAGACGGGTCCCGTAAACCTGAAGACTCCCCAGCACGTGGGTGGTAACGGCCGTTCGCTGATCAGCCGTACGCCGATATGGGCGCGAGTGGTGGTTGTACTGCTGCTGACGTTGCTGGCCAGCGTCACCTGTGTGGGCACGCTCTACGCGGCATCCGTCTCGAGAATGGCCACGGATGCGCAGCGCGTGCTGACATCCGCCGAAAGTCTGGCCAATTCGGCACTTGGCTGTGGCAGCGATAAGAGTCTGTCGGACATCTCCCAAGAGCTGGTCAATGCCACCAATGATCTCAATGCGGAGCTGAACGGCCCACAGTGGGACTTCTTCCGCGACCATTCGCGATTCGGAAGCGACATCACCGCCGCCCGCGAAATGCTGGCTTCCGTGGATACGCTGGTCAACGGTCCGTTCACTGATCTGCTGAACCTGTCCAAACGATTGCAGGGCTTCTCCCTGAAGAATGGCTCGGTGGACGTCAGCGCCCTGATGGATATGCCGGATATCGTCAAGCAGGCGCATAAGGATATCTCGCAGCAGCTCACCAAGCTCAACAAGGTGCCGACTCCGAGCGTCGCCAAGGTGGCCACCGTGCTCGAAACCGAAAAGGCTGCGCTCAAGACCGTGGATTCGATGCTCGGCGAATACGATGGCCTCATTAACTTGCTACCGCAACTGCTTGGCGAGGACGGCAAGCGCACGTATTTGGTGATGGTGCAGAACCCGGCCGAGCTACGTTCGGCGGGCGGCATGGTAGGCACCATCGCCGCAATCACGGCAGATAAGGGCACGATTACCATCGGTGATTTCGCCACCACTTCTGGTTGGGACATTCCTGAGGAGCCAATGGATGATACGGTGCTGAAGGAGCGCCAGGTATTTGGTGGCACTTTTGACCAGTACCCGGCCACCACGACCATCGACCCCGAATTCCAGCGTGTGGCACAGATGAACAAATACATGTGGCTGTATCAGAAAGGCAACGAAGACGAGAACGTAGCGGGTGTATTGTCACTCGATCCCGTATTTCTCCAGGCATTGCTGGGAGCCACAGGCGAGGTCAAGCTTTCGGACGGCCGAGTGCTGGATAGCACCACCACGGTGCCGTTCTTCGCTTCAGACCTGTACACGGATTACCCGGACTTCGAGCAGCAGAACAACTTCGTTTCCGAAGCGGCTCAAGCAATTATGAACCATGTGCTTGGCAACGCGAATGCCTCTACCGCATCCCCGCTGTTGAAGGCAATTAGAGATACCAGCGCTAGCGGTCATTTCAAGCTGTGGATGGCTGATCCGGATGAGCAGGAGGCGCTGATTGCCACCGGACTTATCGACGATAAGGCCAGTGGCGAGTTGTCTGCTGACAGTCAGGTGCCCGAAGCCGGCATCTATCTTTCGGAGCTGCAGCAAGGCAAGCAGGATTGGTATCTGAAGACCTCCACCACGGTCACAAAAACCTGCGGCGACGCCTCAGCCAGCCAGAACGCCCTGTATTCTGGCGTGCTGGATAAGCGCATCACGACAGCCGTGCGTAACACGCATCTGGGTCAGTTTACGGAAGATCAGCTCGGTGACGAATACACGGTCACCTTCACCATGAAGAACACGCTGACTAAGGCTAAGGCCGAATCGTTGCCTGATTTCGTTAATGGCGGCTCGGAGAATCCAGTGCTCGGCGGCATGTTGTACCGCGTGGTGCTTACCGCTCCGTACGGTGGCGAGATCACCGCTGTGCAGGCTGATATAGATTCATGGGGTACCAACACCGCGAGCCTGTATGACCGTCAGTACATTATGTTCAACCAGCAGTGGATCGAGCCCGGAAAAGAATTGACGATTGCTTATACCGTTCGGGTCAGCAGCGATGCCACACATCCACTGAACGTGGTAACCACGCCGGTGGTGAATGCGGATGGCGTCGAGACGGGCTCCAACGGTAATGTGACCGATGAGTGCACGGCGGATACGAACGGCGCCGATGGTGCGAACGGTGCCGATGGTGCGAACGGCGGCGCGGACGGCGGCAAGAACGACGCGCATAAGGACGCGTCCTCCGATCCCTCGGCCGGCCTGGACGCCTTGGACAAGTTGAAGAGCCAGATCAGCTGCCCGGTCGATCTGAAGTCCCTGGCGGGATCCATGTGATGACCATGCCCGATTCCGTTTCCGGCGTCGCCGGCAAGCCGCGCGACGTGAACTACGATCTGCTGCGCGTGGTGGCGATGTGTCTGGTCATCGGCGTCCACGTGATCAACAACTACATGCCCGTCAAGATGACCCTCGCCGGCAGCGCGGAAGTGACGCGATCCGTGCTGTTCGCGCTGTTCATGGTCTGCAATCCGCTGTTCATTATGGTATCGGGCCGGTTCAACCTGACATTCGATGCCGACCGGCCGGTGAGCACCGATCCCGGTAGCCTCGCGCCGTACGCGCGCTACTACTACAAACGCTTTGTCTCGCTGATTGTGCCGTATCTGCTGTATGCGGGTGGCATGGGATTCGTTGCCTACCTGGTGATTGATCATCGTTCGGTTGGCGGCGCTGTGTCTGGAACGTTGTTCGATCTGTTCTCCGGGTATGACGATTCCGTCTATTGGTTCGTGTTCATGCTTGCCGGGTTTGTGCTGGCAACGCCGTTCCTGGCCGCGATGATGCGTACGATAGGCCGATCGGGAGCCTGGTTGCTGGTCGGGCTGGCCGCCGCCGTGGCCGCTGCCGAGCATATATGCGATCTTGTCGGATATCCGTTGACGTTCCTGCAGTCATTCCCTTGGCGTGGACTGCTGATCTACTACCTGTTGGGATTCGTGTTGGAATACTATCCGCCGTCCGCGCGTATACGGCGCGGCGTGTATGCGTTGGCGCCATTCGCCCTGGCCTGGACAGTCGCCACGCCATATCTGTTCGCCGGCCAGCAGATGCAGGTTGGCCGCACGGTCACGGTTGCGTTCGCGATGGTGGTAATGGCGACGTTCCTGTTCTTCCGGTACGACGTGCACATTACGTCGGCGCGGGTGCGTAAGGCGATTATCTGGCTGGCTGGATATTCCTACACGATTTATTTGGTGCACTCGCCGCTGTCCAAGGTGCTGATTGGCCCGAGGATGCCCACGCCGACGAACGGATGGTCGTATGCGGGTATCAGTGTGCTGATGTTTGGCGCTACGTTGCTGGCGGCGCTGGTATTCGCGGTGATAGCCGATACCGTGGTGCTTAAGCCCGTGCAGCGTCTGCTACGGAAGGTACGGCTGTAGATTCGGATGCGGCGCTATACCACGGTATCAAAGCCAGGAATCCCAGCAGCAGAAGCGGGGTGAACGTGAATTTCGACATGCCAAGGCCGGCATCAAACGGTTCAGCCGCTTCCACGCAGCGCTCGCCGCTACTCGCGAGAACACGGTCGAAGGATCAGAAACAGCATCAGAGGCATCGGAAGCATCAGACATATGTCCCACTATATATATGAGGTGTTGGTGGTGATTGAGCGATATTTGAAGGCAGTTCTGGAAGGGTCCTAGATGTATGATTTGGAGAACGGTTCCACCATTAATGGTGCCAACGTTCAGCTCTATTCCAGCAACGGTACTAATGCCCGGCGTTGGATGTTGCGTAAGTAGGTTTGATGAGCATGACTTCATCTGATGAGAAGCCTTGAACCCGTGTCCACATTTATGATGGAGGGCGAATAACATCAACGATTTTTAGCACGGCTTTGTCTCCGTCATTTAATTTCTTGGCGCTGTCGATGCCGCTTGCACGTCCACACATGAAAAGAGCCATGTTAATCATTTGTAGCCCGTACAGCATGCGCGAATCCTCCCACTGGAAAGGCATTTTGATGCGTGCCAAATCAGAGGGGAAATATCCTTGCTTATCCAAGGTATGAGAGATTTGTGGTACCTGTGGCTGGAAAAGGATAATGAGGGACTCCGAAAGGATGCTTAATGGTAGGGGAGGAAGAACGGTATATCGATTCAATCGGCTTGTCGTATGTGGACGGATACCGATTATGCGCTTGAGGTTGGTGCGCGTATTGAGTGTGTGGTCGAACAAGCTGAAGATGAGTGGGGGTGTCATTGTTGACGTTCAAGAAAGCATGGCAGATACCAGGTAAATGATTTACCTACCTTCATATTTTGCGGTTTGGGCTGACACTAAAAGATGGGGGTGCGACTCACGGTTGCGCCCCCCATCTTTTAGTACGTCGCTGTCAGTGCCTCTTGTTGTATGCGATTTTGTTGGTGTCGATGACGAAGGTCTTGCGGTCGTTCTTGGCCATGACGTCCAGGATGATGCCGGCGATGATGAGCAGGAGCCCCGTGATGACCAGCATCACCGCGCCGATCAGCGTGGGGAAGTGGGTGACCACGCCGGTCTTGGCGAATTCGAAGGTGACGGTGCCGCAGAGCACAATGCCGACGATGCCGATGATTAGGCCCAATCCGCCGAAGAAGGGGAGGGGCTTGTATTCGCGAATCATGCGGAAGATGGTGCTCATCACCTTGATGCCGTCGCCTACGGTGTCCAGCTTGGACACTGAGCCTTCGGGGCGGTCGCGGTACTGGATTGGCATCTCGTAGAGTCGCAGGTTGTTGTTCAGCGAGTGGATGGTCATCTCCGTCTCAACCTCGAAGCCTCGCGAGAGCACGGGATAGGTCTTGACGAAGGTAAAGTTAAATGCGCGGTACCCGGTCATGATATCGGTGACATGTGCACGGAACAGCCCGTTGATGGAGCCGCGCACCAAACGGTTGCCGAAATTGTGGAACGGACGCTTGTTCTCTTGGAAATAAGTGGATGAGAGGCGGTCTCCAATCACCATGTCGTAGCCTTCGAGCACCTTGGCCACCATGGCGGGCGCGGCGTCGGCCGGGTAGGTATCGTCGCCGTCGGCCATCACGTACACGTCGGCATCGATGTCCTCGAACATGGCGCGAATTACGTTGCCCTTGCCCTGGCGCGGCTCCCTGCGGACGATCGCGCCTTCGGCCTCGGCGATCTCGGCGGTGCGGTCCGTGGAGTTGTTGTCGTACACGTAGATGGTCGCATCCGGCAAGGAGTTCTTGAAGTCGCGCACCACCTTGCCGATGGTGACCTCCTCGTTGTAGCAGGGGAGGAGTACGGCAATGGAGGTATCATTATTTGCTTCAGGCATATATACAACTATAACGGTTCCACTGGTCTTAGATATATGTCGGTTATCGCAAAGCTAAGGTTGAAATGTTGCACAAATACTTGGGAGGCAGCCATTGATGTGGGCTCCATGTATGTTGGTGTTAGAAATATGAAGCTGACAAGAAAGGCCGTCGCATGATGGTTGTTGAAGCAAACCGGCCCCGCTTAATAGAACTAATAGTTAGTGTCGTGCTCGGTGTTGGTGCTGTAATTGCGGTGATGATCCGATATACTTCGGACATTAGTTATGCGTCAATTCAGTCGTTCTGTTCGCAGGCTTTAGACTCTGTGGCCAACAATGGTCCATTGGCCCCATTTATTGTTGTGGTGGCATTGGCATTTGTAATATATCGATGTATACCATCTGTCTCTGCCGGTAATATGCGCAGCTATATTGTGTCAGGCATATGTGCATTGTTGTTGTCTCTGACATTGATTGTTCCCGGTCAGTGGTCTGAAGGGCAAGAAAGTTCTACTGGATATCCGTGGTATTCCAATGGAATAATTGCTTTTGATTCGCCAGTGTATTGCGTGGTATTCCTTTTGCAGTGGTTGACTGTCTCTGCAGTGTTGTTTGTAGTATTTTGTCACTTATTTGCAATTGATTCATACAATTCGCGTATGGTTAGGTTGGAGAAGGATGCAAAATTCAGCGTAAAGACGCGCCTTGATAGTTTTATTTCTAGCCTTGATTTGAAGCCTAGGCATGTCCTCACCTATTCTGTAATACTGTTTATTTGCTGGATTCCCATCCTTGTCATCAATGGGCCGGTTATTATCCCTATGGATACCATGGTTCAGCTTATTCAGATGCGTGGTTTCCGCGTGTGGGATCCGATGATGATGACTTATCTTGATGGGTATACACTCTCAGATCACAATCCGTTCTTTGATTCTTTCATTTACGGAGCTTTTGATCGTATAGGACTCATGCTCGGACATGAGATGTGGGGATTCGTATTATACATATGGGGGCAAGCATTTATTGGTGCGTTCTCATTGGTATTGATGTTGGCGTGGATTAATTCGCGAATACATCTTAATTCAAAAATCATGTTGTTCTTTATGGGGTTTGTTGCTTTTGTGCCCTCCTTCTCATCTTATTTAACTGTGATTATGAAGGATTCAACTTGGATTCCTTTTTTCACAGTATGGATGGTGTTGTATTTTGAACTAGTATATAGGCTAAAAAATAAGAAGAAAATTAGGTGGGAATTTGTCTTCTTGCTAATTGTTGTATCCGTTCTTGCAGGGTTGATGAAGAAAACTTCAATATATGTGACTACGCCTTCATTATTCCTGTTAATTATTTTCTGTCGGGATAAAATTAAGATTGCCGCTTCCGCTGTTGTGCCAGCTTTGATTGCCATTATATTGATTCCGTCCGTGGTATTCCCAATAATGAAGATTGCTCCAGGTGGTAGCCAAGAAATGTTGGGACTGCCGATGCAACAAATCGCTAAAGTACTACTTGAACATGAAGGGGATATTTCTCAGAAAGACCTTCACGTTATTTCGGAAGTTATGGATACCGAAAAAGCGAAGAATTCATGGAAGCCATCAACCGAGGATCCAGTAAAGCAATCGTTTCGCACTGGTGTTTCTCGTTCAGGAATTATTTCATTTATCATGGTATGGTTGAAATTATTCTTCCGCTATCCTGCAGAATATTTTGCAGCGGTGCCTTTTTTGCGTAATGCTTTCTTAATAGGACCGACGTACTACACAAACGGCAGTCTGAAATGTGGGTGGGAGCCCAATGGGGGGTATGCCATTCTTTCGAATGTGCCTGATTGCAGCTATTCCTGGGCGCAGGAGCATGTTTCCAATCCGTTGATGAATGTCTTGAATCGTATTCCTCCCTTTTCTCTGATTGGCGCAGAGGGTCTATTCACGGCATGGATACCGTTGCTATCCCTAGGGTTTTGTGTATACAAGCGAAATTGGAATAATCTACTGCTATATTTACCTGTCCTATTTATGGCTGTATTTCAGTTATTGCTTCCTGCGCATCAAGTACGGTATTCACTAGGTTTCTTATTCTCGTTTGCGTTGGTGGCAGTTATTCCTTGGATCTCGATGAATGTCGGAACTGTTTTGGCTGTAAGTACGCCATCAACTAATGGTACGAATGATATCTGCCCCGGTAAAAAGGATTGAATGCTATGTGGTTCATATTTATTGTTGCTGTTTTATGCGGGATTATACTGCTTTACCTACCAGGCGCATTGCTGCTGCGTTCCTTTAGATTGTCATTATTGGGCAGTTCTCTTTTTGCCCCTCCCGTAACAGTTGCTCTGTATGGGGTATTGGCCATTATCTATTCGGGTATGGGGGTGCGCTCTTCATGGATCACACTCTTTCTATTTCCATCTTTAATCGCGTTGATATTGATGTTGGTGTCGTCCATTATTTCTCGACGGGCAATTCGGTCGTCTAACTCTGATGCAGTGGATTCGGGAGCCGGGCTGTCGAGGATAAATGTATCTTCTGGATTGCAGGACTGCCGTCGAAACTGGTTCATAATGCTTCTCTATGTGGCTGTTGGGGTAGCCGTTACCGGTCATCTATTCATTAAATGCTTGGATGGGGCAGATTCGGTTTCGCAGCTGTTCGACAATGCTTGGCATTTGGGCATCATCCGGAAATTTGTTGATACCGGCAATTACTCCACGTTGGTATCTGGGGATATTATCTCAACCGTTGGCTCAAAATTCTATCCGGTGGGTTGGCATTCGCTGGTCGCTCTTGTTATTTCCATGACTGGTGCGAGCATCGGTATTGCAGAAAATGCTGTTATCGCCATGCTGTGCGCGATTGTTTTTCCTGTTTCGATGTTTGTCTTATTCCATTGCTTGTTTGCTGGCCGGACAAAGCTCATAGCTATTTGTTCGCTTACGCCGTTGATGTTTGCCGCATTTCCGTGGCGGTATATCACTTTTGGCCCCCTTTATTCCAATTTACTATCATTCGCAATAACGCCATTGGCGATGACTTTATTGATCAAACTTTTGGAATCCGTGACTCAGCTTAAGGATAGAATCTGTTTGGGGGCACTATTTCTTGTCTCTATTGTCGGCATCGCTATTGCCCAGCCCAATGCCGTGTTCACCATCGGAATTCTTATTGCGCCGTTCCTGTACGCACAAATTCCTGCGTATCTTGAGAAGGCAAATTTCTCGTCGCATGTAAAGTGCGCGTGGTCCGTTGCTGCGTGGATAGTTATATCATTGCTGATTGTTGCTATATGGATGTTCCTATATAAGGCACAATTTATGCAACGTACCGTGACTTGGGGCTGGCCATCGTTTGAGGGTAAGGCTCAGGCTTTTATTGATATTGCTTTTGTTGGTTTCCGTCTAGCTGAGCCGCAGATTCTACTCGGACTTTTAGTTCTTACTGGAGTTATTTACACGCTGTTGAGGCGTGAACACCTCTGGATTTCCGTTTCTTATGCCATCATTTGTGCTCTTTATGCGTTAAGTTCTTCCACTGACGGCCGTGCGAAGAATGTATTGACAGGTTTTTGGTATCATGATTCGTATCGTTTGGGTGCCTCGGCGGTGTTCTTTGGGGCGGTGCTAGCAGGTCTAGGTATTTATGTGTGCCTTACAGCAGTTCAGCGCTTGTTGCGTCTGCTGTCTTCGGATTCAGTGCTGAAGTATGAGCAACGAATGCTAACTGTCGTAATGATTGTTGCCATAAATGTTGTTGTTTTCTTCCCTAGCTATTCTTTACCGGGCAGATATGATGTCACCACCGCTTTCGGTGCCATCCGTCGTGACGTGACTTTTTGGAATTCGCTGCAAGAGCCAAAAAGCTATAGTGCAGATGAACGTCGATTTGTTGAGAGAGTTAAGAAAGTGGTGCCTAGCGGTGCTGTAGTGCTGAATCAGCCTTATGACGGAAGTGCGTACGCATACGGGCTTGACGATTTGAATGTGTATTACAAAGCTTGGGAAGGCAATTGGATGGGCAAGCCCACCCGAGAGAACCAGCTGATAAGCACCAAGCTTAATGAGATAACGTCAGATTCAGGCGTGAAAGAGGCTGTAAAAAGTACAGGCGCGCGCTATTTGATTCTTCTTGATCGCAGTGATTATACGACCAATTCGGAAGATCCGACTAAGATGACTTCGATGTATGCAAGCTATATCAAGTCTTCATGGCATGGCATTGATGCAATTAACGATGATAGTTCTGGCTTCACTAAAGTGCTGGAACAAGGTGATATGCGTCTCTATCGTATTGACTAGGAATAATAGATATTGTGCGGAGAATGATATATTCTCCGCACAATCGATTTATCTGATCTTCGTGAGTTTCGGCTTAAGTATAGAAAGTAGTGGATTTATAATAAGCGAATGAATCCCCCAGCTTGCTGCCAGCAACACGATATATAGGGTAATGATCTCCATTGGTGCGATGACCATCTTGCTTAAGATTGACGGTGGTTCGGGAACCCGAAACACAAAACTCCAAAGATACTGTTTTACAATGAAGTTTTCATGAATCAGGTACACGCCTAGGGTGGCCGGAGAAATAGCAAGAACTATTCTTCCCAAAATGGAGCTATGTTCTAACGGTTTTGTCTGAGTGACCCAGATAAAAATAACCGTACCAATGATTACCGCAAATATAGGTGAAGCACCACTTCCCGCGGTAAAGAGGTTAGACGGATAGCCAAGCTCGGTGATAATGTGGGCGCCGCTGCGAACGATATGTGTACCTACAGTACAAAGTACGAAGCAGAGGAGAATGACAGGAAACACTATCCAGAATCGTATAGTTGGAATTAGCTCTGAATAACGTCGAATGACTGAACCAATTAGGTAGAGGCTGACGAAATAACCGATATCTGTAAAGTATTGCAGAGTAAGAGGGTTAAGTATTCTCCAAATAAAGGTAACCCATATTGTTATGCCAGTTAGAAGCAGGAAGTTACGCTTTGTTAGATGTTCAGCTAATACATTAATAAATGGAGCCAATGCCATCATAACGAAAAAAGCGCTGATGAACCAGTAAGTTCCCATTGTGACTGGGAACACCGCTGCGAGTGTATTACGTATGGTTAAGAAAGTAGGTTTGTGCCCACGTGCAACGATTATTGCAATGTATATTATGTAAATACCTGCCGTATACACCACAACCTGTACCCATAGTTTAATCATCCGAGGAATTGGCGAATGAGTACTGGTAGAAAGAAAGTATGCAGAAATCAGTACGAATAAGGTTACGCCGATTTGACCGGTCATGATGAGTGAGTCGTGCGCACTCGCCGCCCACGATCCAGCGCGGGCGGGATCGGTATGCACAGCCCAGTTGTCTGATGCAAAGTAATGGGTGGCGACAATGAGCAGCATCGAAAAGATACGTAATAATTCGAATCGCCAGTCACGTTGTTTAGACGACATCTTTTCCTCTCCGTGTCTTTCGAATCCTTATATAGGCAATCTTTCCGGTATATCTGTGTAGGATTATCCCACAGCCCATACTGTTTGGCTTTACCTGAATGTCGTATGGTGTATTCGCAAAGCAATCCGTCAAAATTGTGCCTACTGTCTGGGCGCGCTATACAATAACCCCATGCAACAGTTTTTCCAGACCGAACATACCACTGAGGGACTCTTCGAAAAATTAAGTGAGCGTTTGAGTCGACTTGTCACAGCTGCCGTCAATTATCACTCCCTTATTCAACCCGGAAGAACCTTGCATTACAAGGTGTACATGGGCGAGGCATGGCAATACCCGCGTCTTACGGACATTTCCACGTTAAATGGCGTCTGCACAGATGGTGCGACTCTGCTCGGTGAATTCGACGCTATCTCCACGGTGAACCCTCAATCCAAGTTTTCGCCGCATTATTTCGCCGGCGATGAGCAGCTGCTTGATCAGAATGTACGGTATCTCCTTTTAACTCCAGATAATGCTACTGATGAGGATGTGCGGGAGCATGCGCCGAACCAAAGTCGGGCGAGCCGACTCTACAATCGGCTTGAATACGAGATGCCGGTGACATTCGATTGCGTTCGAGAAGCTCTTCGTGCTGAGCGCGAGCGTAAGAGCCGCCGTTCTATTGCTGAGTATCAGCCCAACACGGTGGAAGTGGCTAATGCAGGCGAAACGCATCACCCTTGGGTGGAGATTCAGCCAGGCGGTCGTGTTCCTAATGCGCCTAAAGCTGTTATTGTAGCTATGCATTGGCTGCAGGCTGGTGGTGCTGAACGTTGGGGTATGGAAACGATTGCCCTCGCCAAGGAAGCCGGTTTCATCCCGATTGTGCTCACTGATTGTGATAGTCATCAGCCATGGATTACTGATCCAGCGTGCGACGATGCTCTGGTCTTGCCGTTGACACAACCATTGCAAGAGCGCGTTGGTGATCCCACTATCCTGCGCGCATTGTTCGAGCAGTTTGACATTCGCGGCATTCTCATTCACCACTGTCAGTGGATGTACGACAGGGCATGGTGGGTGAAGCAATATTTCCCTAAAACGTTTATTGTGGATTCATTGCATATCGTTGAATATGTGCACAACGGTGGTTATCCCTATGAATCCGTGGCGCGAGACCACTGGATTGATCTTCATCACGTTATCTCCCCGCAATTGGAACACTGGCTGGAGGATGTCCATAAGATTGCTCCTTCCAAGGTGGTTGATGCCCCGTTGATTGGACTCACGTCCGACTCTGCAGGCATGCACTATTCTGAGCGCAGGAATAGCGAATGCATGAACGTGGCATTCGTCGGACGCATGGCTCGTCAGAAGCGTCCAGAGGCTTTTATTCTTGTCGCGAGGGCTTTAGAACAGGGCAATCCTGGCAAATTCCATTTCATCATGCACGGCAATGGAGATATGGATGCTTTTACGGAAAGACTCATCGAACGTTATCGGCTGCAGGACGTCATCGAGCGTAGGCCCATGAGTATGCCTGTTGCAGATACTTATCGCGATGCCGATGTGTTATTAGTTGCATCCGTAAATGAAGGTATCACGTTGACCACGATAGAGGCAATTACGGCCGGAATTCCTACGCTTTCTGCCAATGTCGGTTCGCAAGAAACACTCATACCGCCGCAGGGGCTGTTGCGACGTATGACTTCGTCGTTTGTCCATGACGCAAAATGTTCGCTTCTTCACCTGTACGATAATGAATCAGATCGCTACAAGTTGTGGGAGGTAGAGAAGCAACGTCTTGAAGCATTCTCGCACAAGGAAACTGCTGACAGCCTGTTTCGTCGCCTGCTGAACGAATGGAGTAAATAAGCCATGCCATCTGTAACTGCTACTACTGTTGCCGCAGTGGTCGTGACATTTAATCGTTTGGAAAAGTTGAAGAACGTACTCGCTGCATTGGAGGCGCAGACTCGTCTTCCGGAGCAACTTATCATCGTAAATAATGCCTCCACGGATGATACTGCTGTATACCTCAACGAATATGAGCGAGACTTTCCTCTAAAAGACAAGACGTCGATTACTATCGTTACATTGCCTGAGAACGTAGGCGGTGCAGGCGGCTTCTCGGCAGGAATGCGCAAAGGCTATGAGCTTGGTGCCGATTTTGTTTGGATTTTTGATGATGATGGCTATCCACAGCCGACCGCATTGGAGAAGCTGTTGGTCGGTTATGATCATGCGGTTGAAGGACTTGGTCCAGACGTTCCCTATGCGTGTTCCATGGTCAAGTTCATCGACGGCAGTATTTCGGAAATGAATAACCCAATTCCTACTTGGGATTGGGGACGTTTGCAGGCCATGGGCTATGACAACTTAGTAATGGTCACTCAGTGCTCGTTTGTATCTGTATTGATTCCACGATGGGTCATGGAAGCCTTCGGCCTGCCGTACAAGGAATATTTCATCTGGTTCGATGATGCTGAATACACGTTGCGCATCACTAAGGCGTGTCCCGGTGTAGAAGTGCTTGATAGCGTGGTGCTGCATGATATGGGCGTGAACCAAGGAGTCAATTACTCCATGGTGAACGAAAAAAATGTGTGGAAGTTCTCTTACGGTGCACGCAATGAGGGCTCTTATCGTTTCCATCACAGGAACAAGGGCAGTTACCTGATGTTCTGTCTGACGGTGTGGAACGCAATGCGGCGAGGTCGTGTACCAAAATCGTTGCGATTCAGGATTTATGGGCAGCTGCTTAGAGCTATTCGGTTCAACCCGAAGGTCGATTTTCCTCAGCCAGTAGGTAACAATAGTTGAAAGTAGCGTGAGCATATGGGAAAGGGCATTCATGAATCAATATTCACGAGCTCTTTCCTCTGCCCATGCATTCATTGAGGCAAGAAGATATGCCGCACAGTGGAAAGAGTGTGAGGGTCGGGAACGATGATGTTAAGCGAATACAACGGTACTGATAGAGTACTGCACTTATGATGGATTTTGTCAAGAAATTGCGGGATCGGTATCACTATTCATTGGTGGTGCTGAAGGAACTGGTAAAAACCGATTTCAAACTTCGGTACCAAGGGTCATTTCTTGGCATCGGATGGTCCGTCCTACAACCGTTGATGCTGTTTTGTGTGATGTACGCCGTGTTCGCCAAGTTCCTGCGCATGTCCGACGGTACTCCCACGTATCCTGTGGTGCTGTTGATGGGCATCAGTGCTTGGCAGTTTGTGCAGGAATCCACTTCTGTGGGCCTCCGAGCAATTGTAGATCGCGGCGACTTGCTCCGTAAGATTCATTTCCCCAACTACATTGTGGTGGTGTCATCCACTATCGGCGCTTTGATTAGTTTCGCCATCAACTTTGTAGTGGTGTTGTTGTTTGCGCTATTTACGCACGTGCACTTTACCTGGCGTGTGTTACTGTTGCCTCTCAACTTCATTCAGCTGTACATCATTGCACTCGGGCTCGCGTTGCTGTTGTCGACCATGTATGTGTATTTCCGTGACATTTCCCATATCTGGGACGTATTGCAGCAGGTACTATTCTACGCGATGCCGATTATTTACCCATTGTCGATGGTAATCGGGAATAACTCGCTGCGCGGATACGGTCTGTTGATTGCAAAGATTCAATTGTTGAATCCAATTGCTCAGGTGATTCAGGATATTCGTCATAACCTGATTGCTCCAGAGACGCAACCAACGATTTGGACGATGACTTCTAATCCGCTATTGCGGGCCGTTCCTATCGTGTTGTCTATATTAATTCTTGTTCTTGGCGTGTATGTGTTCAAACGTAACAACCGCAAGTTTGCAGAGGTGATGTAATGAGCGAGACCTCCATGAATATCAATAATGAAGGAACTGCGACTACCACCGAACGCAGTGATGATGTGGTGCTGTCTGTCAAGCATGTTGGCAAGTATTTCCGCCTGCCGACGGAACAGGCCACGGGACTAAAGCAGGCGTTTATTAATTGGACTAAAGGCATTAAGGGCTATAAAGAACAACATGTTCTTCATGACATCAACTTTGATGTACACCGTGGTGACTTTTTCGGTATCGTCGGCCGTAATGGTTCCGGAAAATCCACGTTATTGAAGATTATCTCGGGCATTTATGTACCAGATGGTGGTTCCGTGGAAGTAAATGGTACATTAGTGCCGTTTATCGAGCTCGGAGTTGGGTTCAATCCTGAGCTGACCGGTCGAGAGAACGTATATCTCAATGGAGCCCTGTTTGGCTTCTCCCATGACGAGATTGCGGCCATGTATGACGATATTGTGGAATTCGCTGAACTCGAAGAGTTCATGGACCAGAAGCTTAAGAACTACTCATCCGGCATGCAGGTGCGCCTTGCGTTTTCTGTGGCGATCAAGGCGCAGGGCGATATCTTGGTGCTCGACGAGGTACTTGCGGTCGGTGATGAGGCATTCCAGCGTAAGTGCGATGACTACTTTACCAAGGTCAAGAAAGATCCGAACAAGACCGTTATTTTGGTGACGCACAGCATGGACTCCGTAAAGAAGTATTGCAATAAGGCGATTCTGATTAAAGATGGAGACATTATTGTCAATGGCAGTAAAGAGGATGCTGCTAACCGATACACATTAGAGAATCTGAAAGCTGAAGCGAAGAAACGCGACGAGGAGAAGAAGGATGATGATGGATATGCAGAAGGCTTGAACAGTAGATGCCCAATATTGCGTATTAATCCTCAGACTTCATTGGTCTGCAAAAGCAGTGATACCTTCAGATTTGATGTTGAATATGACTTCAACGAAGACACGGATTTCTACTTGGCTATTGCATTGCATGATCTTCGTCGTGGTGGAGTCGCGTATGATACGGGCTCGAAGACACTGAAGATGAAGAAACGCGGTCACCAAACTGTTCATTATGAGATGCCATTAAACGTCTTTAACAATGGTGATTTCCGTCTTGTCGCTTCGTTGCGTACACCGTCGGTAGCCAATCCAAAATCTACTGATATGGTCGCGTTCACTAATGATGCCAATTCTTGTGCATTCGTTATTCGGGATGGTAGGAATCGTGAGTATGCTCTGTTAAGCGACCGAGCGATTGAAATTACTCAGATTGCATAAATGCAAAGGTCGAGATAATGAGAATGGCACTATCTCGACCTTTAATAAAAGATTAGCTATTGACATACTTTTCTAGAGAGGCCAGTACTGCATCATCTTGAAGATAGTGATTATCAACGTGTTCATGCGAATCAATATCATGCGGGATCTGCAAAAAATCGCCATATAGATTTTGAAGGTATTTGCGCCATGCTGGCGGTGCGGGCACATCGAAATCATCAAATCTCATATTAATAGTAGGCATCCAGTCATCTATGGGATAAGGTCCAGATGAATGGGTCTCGTCGATATTCTCGATGCCGCGCACTAAGCCAGATGCAGTTTGTAAATCATCCGTGAAATTAATCTTTTCTGAAAGTGCCCGGTAGTGTTCGTCAAGGACATATTCTATTTGCTCTGCTAAAGCAGAATTATCATATAAATAAGGTGTTTTCTCCCATTCAGTTCCTGTAAATTTTTTTCGAATATCTGAGACGAAGTCGACTCGCGCTTGGGATGTGATATTCCATGCCTCTGAATAGTTTCCGGTTATTGTATCCAGTGGGAACAAATCAATAAATGTTGGATTCTTCTCATCTCTGAGTTTGAAGCGAATCTGTTTACATGGCACATACCAATCCCAGACAACTGTCACGTGAAAGGTCTCATCGTCTTGGAGAATTTGCTGTAGTTCAGCAAGCTGCTTACGAGTAATAAAAACATCCACGTCATCATCCCATGGAATAATATCATTATAGATGTACGCCCCAAGAAGAGTGCCCGAACCCATCCAGTATTCTATATTGTATTTACGACATAGTGAGTTAAATTCTTTGAATAATTTAGTCTCTGCTTGTTGGAATAACCGAGCCAGACCGTGAGCTTTTGGTAAGCCTCGGAAAAAACGTTTCTTTGCTTCCTCTAGATTTTCGTCAGAATGTCGGAAAAGCTGCCAGAACATCATCATATCGCGAGTTTGCTCATAGGAATGAGCTTCATGGGATTGGTCTTTAAGACTATCGAGTTTTTGAAGAAGTTCGGCATTTTGTGCCTGGAGTTTTTCAATGGCACCTTCGAGATATTGCATCTTGTTTATGTTTTTTTGTTCGAAGGCGTGGAAGGACCGGGATGATACAGGTAAATATTTTTTGACCTGATTGAGTAAACTCGGCATGCTTTCTCTTTTTCTTGACACGTTTATAATAAACTTATTATAAGCTCTTCCGTCATTCGGTGTTGCTTTTGTGTTGCACCCTGTGGACGTTTGTCGAATGGCTACCTGTTGTTTGCTTCATCTTAAAGAAATCGGTACCTGTGAGGTACCCTTTGCCGGCGGTCATGTCGTACTGGATGAGCTCATAGTCGTTCAATGTGTTCTTGGCCTGTTTGGACAGGTTCTTGCGTTTGACCGTGTTGCCGTTGCGGTCCAGATATGTTGTGGACGTGTCGGTGGTGAACCCGCCCGCGCCGAGCACGAGTCGTTCAAATGAGGGAATATCGGTTCGCGCTTGAGTGAGGAATGCGAGGTATGGCGAGACCTTGGCGTTCATGTGTTCGGCGGCCATTTCCATGAAGTAATTCGGAGAAGTGTAGGCGGTGGCACTGGCGTCCAGCTTGACTCCGGCCGATGCTGAAGCCTGGTTCGACCAGATGAAATAGTCGGTTTGATGCAGAGCAAGTGTGTTGTTCTTGTCTTCCGCGGCGGTCTGATAGGAACTGGGCAGGTGGTCTCCGTAGAAAATCACGGTTATGGGCTTGCTCATGGCGTTCAGCTGGTTCAGGAAATCAATGGTCGCCTGATCGGTGAGACTCACGCCC
>SAMEA3387453__coassemble_782_pt1 | contig 21311 bp, 16 predicted proteins | sample SAMEA3387453__metabat2_high_PE_014 | metagenome-assembled genome bin SAMEA3387453 (sample SAMEA3387453) | Felis catus | biome: Faeces | place: United Kingdom | collected 2012
GGTCTTCAATGCCGGGTTGGCATCAGCGAGCTCGGACGGCGTATCGTATCCGACGACCTTCAGGCTGCCCTTAGCATCGGCAGCATTCGGGATAGCAGGAATGTCCGCCTCGGTGCGCTTGCCATCAAACGCACGAACGGTTACGTCGATGCGCTCGGCAAGCACCTTGGACAGTTCCTCGGCGTGTACGCCGGCACCGCCATACACGTGCGGCGGGTATTCGCGGGTTAGAATATCAACTTTCATCGGACTGCCTCTCCTTCGTGCGTCAGAAAGAAACTCAAGCACTTCTTACTTTAGGGCACCGCATACAAGAAAACGCACAACTTCCGTCGTGCGTTTTGCTTTTCAAGCCGGATTTACCGGGCAAAAGATCAAACGGCCGTGCCGTTCTGGTCCAGATTCGGATTGTGCTTGGAATCGCCAGCCGTAAAGAACAGGCTCAGCACACCCACAATGAACACCGCGGAAACGGTGATGATCAGCCACATCGGATGGCTTGGCAGCCACATAACCACGAAGAACGCGATAATCGCGATGGCGATCAGCGTCCAGCTGCCCACGCGGAACCACTGACGCAGCGAATGCGGTGCCTTGAACATCTTCGGATTCGTGTAGTGCGGGTTAGTGGTCAGCAGGGTTTCGGTGTCCGCAATCGTACCGCCGCTGGGCTTCCATTCGGTGCCGTCGGTGCCGTCCTGCAGACGCTGGGACTTCTGCTGCAGCTGGTATTCGTCAATCATTCCCGAGCGACCGCGGCCACGGGTCTGGTCATACTGCGACGGCACTCCCCTGCGGCCTGCTTTGGCTTGGGCACGGCGTTCTGCACGATTCGGCATTTCACTACTCCTGTTTCGACGGTGACACTGTTGGCTATATTACTCGCTTGTCGGCGGCAATTTGCCACCAGTCCATCGGAACCCACTGTGTGTCATTGTATTTTCAGTCGGTGATGCGATAGGTTTGCGTATGGAAGTCGCAGGTGACCGCAGTGCCGTCCGCGAATACCGAACGCTGCACCAGCGGATCATCATCCACGAACTCGTGACGAACCAGTTCCTGCATGCCGACCCGCTCATGGAATGCAGCGACCGTATGGCAGCGTTCGATGTCGTTTTCCGTGCGAGCGCGCTGTTCGTCGTCCATGTCGCCGTCAACGCCGATGTATGCGGCATCGCGAATCAGGTATGGAGCTCCGCCGTTGAGCAAGGCGTACAGCATGTAATCGTCGCCGTTCACCACACGCTCCATCATCCATGGTTCAATAACGCAATCATGGTAGACAAGGTTATACAGCGGCACCGGCACACCTTGGCGCGGCTCGTTGGGTGAGCGCATCTGGAAGTCGTATGGTGCGTAATGGCAGAATATCAGGCTTGGCACTGCCCAGTCCGATACCTCTTCGGACGAGGAGAGGATGCCGTGCGAGAGCAGATATTCGAAGCATTCGGCGCGGCGGTCAAAGCATTCGCGGCGGGTCATGCGGTGTTCGGGGTTCGAGCATTCGTCGCCTTCGTTGCAGGTGAAAACATCCAAGTATGCACAGTCGAGCTTGATGCCATGCGCGGCAATCTGGGTGAAATTGCGGCGTACGTAGTCCGGTGCGAGCTCGGCGCACAGGTAGGTCTGGTGGCCGCCCGCCCAGCGTGCGTGTTCGGGCATCGTGCCGTCTGCCAGCCGAATCGCATTGTTGGCATCAAAGGTTTGCGCGGTGAAGTAGTAATCGCGGTACTGGTCGTGCGTGCCGAAGATATCACCTTGCTCATGACAGGCATCGACCAACGATTTCATGCCTTCCCAGCCGCCCGCTTCCTGGCAGGCCGGCAGATAGTCGGGGTGTGCGTTGTCGTATCCGGGCTGCGCCCAACCATCCAAGTGCATGTACAGTCGGCCTGCACCCATGCCGTGCAGTGTGCGCATCTGCTTCTCGCGCTGCGCAAAGGTGACCAATGAATCGTTCTTTTCGGGATGGTCCTTGTCATAGTAGAACGAGTCGGGCTGCACTTTGGTTTTGATGCCGACGTGCACCCATGAACGACCAATCAGGTCACGCACGGAGGGATTGCGCGCCGCCTTTTCGGCGAGCGTACGCAAGCGACCTCGTTCGTTGACGTACGAACGATAGGCCTTGCACACCGCCGTGTGATCGGCGTGGTCGAGGAACTGGTAGCGTACCACGCGGCGATAATTCATTGTGCCGAGGCTTGGCTCAAACCAAGTATTGATATGGGTGTACGGACCATTGCTGGGATGGTCGATGCCGTAACCGGCATTCCATGGGGTTTCGCAGATGGCGATATACCCGTGTCCGCCTGCACGAAGCTGCGCGAACCACGGCATGTAACCGCCAGCCGTTTCGAAGCGGCCGTCGAAGGCGATATCTTTGGTGCTCACGGCGGTAGGCCATGTGTTGGGGATCATCACACCTTGCTCATGGGTGATGAGTGTCGTGTCATGGTCGTCGGCGCAATCGAAGTCCATGGCTGCGGGCCACGTCACATTAGTGATGTTCAGGCCTTGCTCATTGAGCGGAATCCATTCGAAGAGCACATCGCCTGAGGCACGCTCCACCCATACATAGGTTTCAAAGGAGTATGCGCTGTGCCCAAAGCCGGTGAAGATGCTGCGAATGCCGGTTCCCGTGCCGGTTTCACGCTGCTCATGGGTGATGGAAGTGGCATCTGCGAACGCGAAGGTGCCTTGCGCGCATTGCAGGGTCGGCTTGAAATCAGCGCAGGTATTCCATTCGGCACCGTCGCGCGTAAAAGCGAACTGCATTGTTCGTTCATCGAATCGCACGGTAGTGCCGGATACGGTGAATTCCATAGTTAATGTGCTCCTGTATGTTCTCGATTGCTCCCGATTATGGGAACTCGCTCATATAACAAGATTAGGGGTGGTCTGCTGTTTGAGACCACCCCCAGTCGGCTTTGCCGACAGCCCCGCCAGCGGGGGCCAACAGAGGTCAGATTGGCTCAGCCCATGGTAATCGGTCGGCAACCCGACCTATAGCAAGGCCAACTCTTTCCAGCAAAGTCGCGCTTACTGCTTCTTGGTCAGTGCGGTGAACACTGGGCCGCCACCGTAATCGAATTCTACGCCGGAGACTGCAGAGGTGCTGACTGCGGTGGCATTCTGGTTCCACAACGGGATAGCCGGAAGGTCCTGCAGCAGAATCTCCTCACCTTGCTGATAATACTTGTCGGCTTCCTCGGTGGACGAGGCGGAAAGAGCCTTGTCCATCATGGCATCGAACGCGGGGTTCTTGTAGTTGCCGCTGTTGCCGCCCTTGCCATCGGCCGAGCTGGAATCGTACAGCTGCACAAGGTAGTTGTCTGCGGACGGGTAATCCGGGCCCCAACCACTGCGGTATGCGGAGGTCATCTTGCCCGAATCCACATTGGACAGGAACTCGTCGGAAGTGGACATCGGGATGCTCTTGGCATCGATATCCAGCGTGTTCTTGATGTAGTTGCAGATTGCCTCAACCCAGTTCTTCGCAGTGCCATCAGCATTGTATGCAATGCCGAACTCACCGCTCCACGGGGAGATGGCGTTGGCCTTGGCCCACAGTTCCTTAGCCTTCTTCGGGTTGTACTTCAGCACTTCATTGCCCTTAAGGTTCTTGGAGTAGGCGCTGATTGGCGCTGCAATGAAGTCAACGGCCGGCGTGGACGTGTTGTTGAAGATCTTCTCGGCGATGGTTTTGCGATCGATGGACATGGAAATGGCCTGACGACGCAGATTGCCTTCCTCATTCTGGCCGAAGTGGTCAAGCCATTCCGGAATGGTGAAGGAGAGGGTGTTGCCACCGGGCTGATTGTAAGCCTTGATTGACTTATCGGACTGGAAGGTCTTCAGTGCGGTGGATGGGATGGCGTGAGTGAAGTCCAGGTTGTCGCCGCGCAAATCAGCGTAGGCGGAGTCCGGAGATGTGTAAATCATGAAGTCAAGGCCATCGTTCTTGGCCACGCGATTGCCCTTGTAGTCAGGGTTCTTGACCATCTTGATGCTGCGGTTATGGCTCCAGGAAACAAACTTGTATGGGCCGTTGCCAACCGGGTTCTCACCGAACTTCTTCGGATCCTTGAACGCGGATTCCGGAAGCGGCATGTACGCGTGGCTGCCGGACTTGACCGGAAATGCGGAATCAGGCTGGCTGAGCTTCACATCGATGGTGTAATCGTCCACAACCTTCAGACCGGAGAGCGTTGCGCTCGGGTCAACATCCGACTTCTGCAAATCGTCATAACCCTGAATGGTGCTGAAGAAGCTGGCGCTACCCTGCTTGTTGGCACTGTTGGCGGTGTAGTTCCAGGCATCAACGAATGAATGAGCGGTGACCGGCGTGCCGTCGGTGAACTTCCATCCCTTCTTAATCTTGATGACGTAATGCGTGGCATTGTCGCTGGAGGTGATGCTCTCAGCCACCTCGTTGTGAATGCCGCCCTTGGTATCATAAGTAACCAAGCCTGCAAACAGCTGATCGACGACCTTGCCGCCGCCTGCCTCGGTCACAGCGCCTGGGAACAGCGGGTGTGCCGGTTCGCTGCCGTAGACGGAAATGATATTGGAGCCTGACGTGCTGCTGGCATTGCTGAATGAACCAGTCGATCCGCAACCGCTGAGCAGCATGACAATTGCCGCACCGGCCGCGACCAGTGAAGTGACATGACGTGTGTTCATGAATCTCTCCCATATATTTTGGCGTCGTCTTTTTGGCGACGAAAGACACCATAGGAGCTTCATGTTAACCATGTATGCAAGATTCTCGAAGTATAGACATTACAAGTATTTTTGGAATAATTAATCAGTTTCTACATCCTCGGGGACGCGACTACGGAGAATTTGCGAGGACGTTACACGAATGATGACGGTACTCACAACGACGGCTAACGACATTTTCAGAACCAAGTCACTGAAGTTGGCTACATCCGAACAAGTAAGACCACCTTTGTAAGGAGAAATCGCAAACACTGTCCATTCATATGAGTTGCAATGAAGCGCAAAAGGTTCATGCAATGTAATCTATTAAGTATCAACATATTTCTTGAAGACTTCTCCAACGACAACGTTGTCGTCCACGTTCGGTTCGAACTGACGATATTCGTGACCACAATCAGCCGACGCTTTCTCCCCCTGAAAGGGATTATCATGAGAACCGCCAAAAAAGCCACCATTGTCGCTCCATGCAATGTCCAAGTGCTCGCTTCTGGAAGCGCAATCGTGCCCAGTGCGAACGTATGGGGTTACCGATATTGGGAAAGCTAGGCCATTATGAACACTCGACTGGCAACAAAAACAAAGGCCGCAATCATCGCTGCCGCGATCAGCCTATTGGCTCTTGCCGTCGGCCTCATATGGATGATGACTCCACATGGCAGTAGCAATGATTCTGCGGCTTCGAAGCAACCTGCTAAGGCACCCGTTTCCGAGCATGTTCTCGACAAACGCTCCGTGACAAAACTCGATAACGCCGTACAGGATGCCGTAGAGCTCAATCGCGAATCGTTTCGCGCGTCGTTCAACGCACGTCCCAGCTATCAGACTGATGAGACCGGTAAACGAAAAACCATGTCCATTCTTGATACTGACAGTTCACCATGGGATGCCGGCACCTACCAGCTCACGGTGTACTGCATGGGCAGCGGGACGCTCAACGCGTCATTCTCCATCGGAGAACAGTACGAGGATCGCACCGTCTCCTGTACGGATGACATTGCGCAAGAAACACTGACCATACGAACGGAAGGCGCCTCTGAGGGTCAGGTCAGCATCGCGCCATCCGAAGATTCAGTAAGCGAAATCGCCTACTGGATTAATCATCCCAACAACTAGCACAGATTCTTAATCTGTACCGATTGGTGAAGATTCCACATCCCTGAAATCTCGTCAATAGAAAGATTCCTTCGGAGAGGACTCACCCAGCAAGAAGAGTGAGTATATCATGTGGACGGTGCACATAGCCGCCCACATGATATACGGATATTGCAGTGTTTGGTATGAGCGCCTTCCAACTCTCCTATACCACCGAGCAACTCTTCGTCGCCGGTATGCTGGCACTCATACGCAAGGAAGCACCGACACAAGAGTACGTGCACATCATTGGCAGGGTCTTGGCAACAAACATCTGATGCAATGGCGGGAACACTCGTTGTCGTTTGAGCGCATGATGCTTACCGACACCGAATTGTCAGTGCTGGGCACTAACGAGTTGAAACGCAATCTTGCCGGATGGTGCTTAGAGGGCATTATCGACTTAGCTTCTGGCTTATGCCAGAAGCTAAGTCGAAGGGGGATCCGCTGCTAAATAGAAAACGGCCCCTCAAATGAGGGGCCATGAGGACTATCTAGTGTTGTATGTAAGTTTCCTCGTGAAAGGGAACCACAACGGAGAGATTCAGCGAGGCAGCATCATCGGACGCTGGCTGGCCTTGATCGGAGCCGGCAGCTCACTGGTCTGCTCGCTGGAGAGGTACTCGTCCACGGCTGCGGCGCAGGAGCGGCCTTCGGCGATGGCCCAGACCACGAGGCTCTGACCACGGCCGGCATCGCCGCACACGAACACGCCATCCTGGGAGGTGGCGAACTTGTCGTTGCGGGCGATGTTGCCACGCTTGTCGAGTTCGACGGGCAGCTGGTCGAGGATGGTCTCGGTGTCCGGGTGCAGGAAGCCCACGGAGATGAGGACCAGATCGGCCGGCAGCACGCGCTCGGTACCGGGCTGTCGGGTAAAGGGGCCGTTCTCGCCGGGGGCCACAGAGACAACCTTCAGGCCGGTGACGTGACCGTGTTCATCGGCCACGAAGCCTTCGGCGGTGGTCGAGTTGTCGATGGTGACCTTGGCCTTCTCCTCTTCGGTGCCTTCGAAGTTCACCGAGTCGGTCGAGTAGATGTACTCGCCACCCTCTTCCATGGAGGAAGTCTTCTGGTAGGTGCGGGCGAAAGTCGGCCACGGGCTGTTGTCCGGGCGTGAAGACGGCTCTTTCGGCATAATCTGCAGCACGGTGACGTCTTTCGCGCCTTGGCGGATGGAGGTGCCGAGGCAGTCGGAACCGGTGTCGCCACCGCCGATGACCACCACGTGCTTGTCCTTGGCGGTGATGTCGTGCACCGGCTTGACGCCGAAGATACGGCGCGTGGCGTCGGGCAGGAAGTCGAGGGCGAAGTGGATGCCGTCGAGCTCGCGGCCCGGAATCTTCATATCGCGCGGCACGCGGGAGCCGATGGCCACCACGACGGCGTCGTAACGGTCACGCAGGTCATCCCACGTGATGTCCTTGCCGATTTCCACGTTGGTGCGGAAGCGGGTGCCTTCGGCCTCCATCTGCTTGACACGGCGGTCGATCAGACCCTTTTCAAGCTTGAAGTTCGGGATGCCGTAACGCATCAGACCACCGATGGCGTCGTCCTTCTCGTAGACGACGACGGTGTGGCCGGCGCGGGTGAGCTGCTGAGCAGCGGCAAGGCCTGCAGGGCCGGAGCCGACGACGGCGACCGTCTGGTCGGTCAGACGCTGCGGCGGCAGGGGCTTGACGTAGTCCAAATCCCAGGCCTGGTCAATGATGGTCTGCTCGTCAAGCCTGATCATGGTCGGCGGCTGGTGGATGCCGAGCACGCAGGCCTGCTCGCACAGAGCCGGGCAGATACGACCGGTGACTTCAGGGAAGTTGTTGGTCATGGACAGACGGTTGTACGCGTCCTCCCACTTGCCCTGACGGACCAGATCGTTCCACTCAGGAATCAGGTTGCCCAGCGGACATCCGGTCATACAGAACGGGGTGCCGCAATCCATGCAGCGGGCCGCCTGCGCTTGGGTCCACGGTTGCAGGCCGGTTTCGGCGTGAACGTCGAACCAGTCCTTGATACGTTCCTCAACGGGGCGTTCAGCCAGCTCTCGGCGGGTACGGACCTTCAGAAATCCTCTCGGGTCGCCCATGTCAGCGCGCTCCTTCCATAACCTGCTCGTACACCTTTTCCCAGGCGCCGGGCGCATTGAAATCTACATTGTTGGCCTTGGCCTCTTCCATGGCCTTCGTCATGGCCACGAACTGCTTCGGCACCACGTGAGTGAACCGCTTGACGGTCTCGTTCCAGTCCTCCAGCAAAGCCGCAGCGAACTGCGAACCGGTCTCTTCAGCATGCTGCTTGACCAGTGCGTACACCAGCTTGGAGGTTTCGGCATCAAGCGACTTGAAGAGCAGTGCACCGGACTTGATGGCACCCGGGTTGACCTTCTTCATATCGAGGTCAAGCACATAAGTGTTACCACCGGAGAAGCCTGCACCGAAATTGCGTCCGGTGGGGCCGAGCACCACAACAGTGCCGCCGGTCATGTACTCGCAGCCGTGGTCGCCCACGCCTTCGACCACAAACGTGGCACCGCCGTTACGAACGCCGAAACGTTCGCCGGCGCGTCCGGCCACGAACATCTGGCCGGAAGTGGCGCCGAAACCGGTGACGTTGCCGGCGATGACGTTGCTGTGCTTGTCGAAGGTGACGTTATCTTCCGGGCGCACGATCATGCGACCGCCGGACAGGCCCTTGCCGGCGTAGTCGTTGACTTCGCCGTAGATGCGCATGGTCTCGCCGCGCGGGATGAACGCACCGATGGACTGGCCTCCGGAACCGTGCAGGGTCATGTCGATGGTGTCGTCCGGCAGACCTTCCTCGCCGTAACGGCGGGTGATCTCGTAGCCGACCATGGTGCCGACCGTACGGTTGACGTTGCGAATCGGCATTTCGATGCGCACGGGTTCCTTGTGTTCGAGGGCCGGCTGGGCAAGTTCGATGAGCTTGTTGTCCAGCGCCTTCTCCAGCTCGTGGTTCTGCTCGATGGTCTGGTGCAGGATCGTGCCGGGTACCGGGCCGGCCTGCTTGAGCACGTTGGACAGGTCGATGCCGCCGGACTTCCAGCGCTTGATGGCCTCGTCCTGATCCAAGCACTCAACGTGGCCGATGGCCTCCTCAAGAGTCCTGAAGCCGAGCTGGGCGAGGATCTCGCGCACCTCCTCAGCGATGAACATGAAGAAGTTGACCACGTACTCGGGCTTGCCCTTAAAGCGGGCGCGCAGCTCAGGATCCTGGGTGGCAATGCCCTGCGGGCAGGTGTTCTTCTGGCAGGCGCGCATCATGACGCAGCCTTCCACGATCAGGGCTGCGGTAGCGAAGCCGAATTCCTCGGCACCAAGCAGGGCGGCGATGACCACGTCACGACCGGTCTTGAGCTCGCCGTCGCACTGGACGACGATGCGGGAGCGCAGGCCGTTCAGGATCAGCGTCTGCTGGGTTTCGGACAGGCCGATCTCCCACGGGGTGCCGGCGTGCTTGATGGCGTTGAGCGGGGCTGCACCCGTACCGCCGTCATAGCCGGAGATAAGCACCACGTCGGCATGGCACTTGGCCACACCTGCGGCGATGGTGCCGACGCCGAACTCGGAAACGAGCTTGACGTGGATACGTGCCTTCGGGTTGGCCATCTTCGCATCGTTGATCAGCTGCTTCAGATCCTCGATGGAGTAGATGTCGTGGTGCGGCGGCGGGGAGATAAGCTCCACGCCCGGGGTGGCGTGACGGACCTTGGCGATCCACGGCGGGACCTTGGCACCGGGCAAATGGCCACCCTCACCCGGCTTGGCCCCCTGGGCGAGCTTGATCTGCAGGTCGGTGGCGTGCACGAGGTAATCGGAGGTCACGCCGAAGCGGGCGGACGCGATCTGCTTGATGCGGCTGTAGCGCTGCGGATCGTTGATACGGTCGTCGGATTCGCCGCCCTCACCGGAGTTGGAGCGTGCGCCAATCGAGTTCATGGCGATGGCGAGCGTCTCGTGTGCTTCCTGCGAGATGGAGCCGTAGCTCATGGCACCGGTGGAGAAGCGCTTGACGATCTCGGAGGCCGGCTCGACTTCGGCGATGTCGATGGGCTTGCGGTTGGTGTTGAACTTCATCAGGCCACGCAGGGTCATGAGTCGGTTCGACGTGTCGTTGATGTGGTGCGAATACTTCTTGAACATCTGGTAGTCGCCACGCTGGGTGGACTGCTGAAGCAGGAAGATGGCCTCGGGATCGTTGAGGTGGTCCTCGCCGGTGCGACGCCACTTGTAGTCGCCGCCGGTGCGCAGGTTGCGGTGCGGGGACGCGCTCCACTGGTTCGGGTAGGCCACGCGGTGGCGGATGGCCACTTCTTCGGCGATTTCTTCAAGGCCCACGCCGCCCACACGGGAGGTGGTGCCGGTGAAGTATTCGTCGATGACTTCTTGGCTCAGGCCCACAGCCTCGAACAGCTGCGCGCCACGGTAGCTCATGATGGTGGAGACGCCCATCTTGGACATGATCTTGAGCACGCCGGTGGAGAGGGCCTTGGTGAGGTTCTTCACAGCGGTGTCCGCGTCGACCTTGAGGTAGCCGTTACGGGCCAGATCTTCCACGGATTCGAATGCCAAGTACGGGTTCACGCAGGCGGCGCCATAGGCGATGAGGAGCGCGACATGGTGAATCTCGCGCACGTCACCGGCCTCGACGGCCATGGAAATCTGTGTACGGGTGTGGCGGCGCAGCAGGTGGTGCTGCACGGCGGAAGTCAGCAGCAGGGACGGGATCGGACCCCACGTATGGTTGGACTCACGGTCGGAGAGCACGATGAAGTTCTTGCCGTTGGCGATGGCCTCGTCGATTTCGGCGAAGATCTCGTCAAGTCGTTCTTCGAGGGCCTTGCCGCCGCCGGCGACCTGGTAGAGGCCCTTGACCACGTACGGGCGGTAGTAGCCGCCGAGGATGCGGGCCTTGTCAAGGCGCTTGAGCTGGGCCATCTCATCAGAGTTGACCACGGGCAGCGGGATGAGGATCTTCTTGGCGTGCAGCTCGGAATCGGCCAGCAGGTTCGGCTCGGGACCGATGGCGGATTCGAGGCAGGTCACGATCTTCTCACGCTCCCAGTCGAGCGGCGGGTTGGTGACCTGCGCGAACTTCTGGGTGAAGTAGTCGAACAGCATGCGGCTGCGGCTGGAAAGCGCAGGCATAGGCGCATCGTTACCCATGGAACCGAGCGGTTCCTTGCCGGTGTTGGCCATCGGCGTGAGCAGGAGCTTCAGATCCTCTTCGGTGTAGCCGAAGGCGCGCTGACGGCGCTGGACGGACTGGCCGGAGTGGCTGACGTGCTCGCGGCGGGGCAGGTCGCTCATTTCAACGGAGTTGCCTTCCACCCACTTGCGGTACGGGTGCTGGGCAGCGAGGTTCCTCTTGACCTCTTCATCGGGAATGATGCGGCCTTCGGCGGTGTCGACCAGGAACATCTCGCCGGGCTCAAGACGGCCCTTGGACACGATGTGTTCCTGCGCGATCTCCGGCAGAACGCCGGCCTCGGAGGCCAGAACGATGTAGCCGTCATCGGTGAGCTGCCAGCGGCCGGGACGGAAGCCGTTGCGGTCGAGCAGGGCGCCGACCTGGGTGCCGTCGGTGAAGACGATGTCGGCCGGGCCATCCCACGGCTCGATAAGCGTGTTGTTGTACTCGTAGAAGGCGCGCACGTCCGGATCGAGATCCGGGTTCTTCTCCCAAGCCGGCGGCAGCATCATGCAGATGGCGTGCGGCAGGGAGCGGCCGGCGAGGTGCAGCAGTTCGAGGCACTCGTCGAAGGTGCCGGAATCGGAGTAGCCCGGGGTGGTGATCGGCAGCAGCGGCTCGAATTCACCGAGCAGTTCGCTGCTCAGGCGGCCTTCACGGGCGGAGAGCCAGTTGCGGTTGCCCTGGATGGTGTTGATCTCGCCGTTATGGGCCAGCTGGCGGAACGGCTGGGCCAGCGGCCAGCTCGGGAAGGTGTTGGTGGAGAAGCGGGAGTGGACGATGGCGATGGTGGCCTTCATGCGCTCGTCGTTCAGATCCTCGAAGAAGTGGGTGAGCTGCATGGTGGTGAGCATGCCCTTGTACGTGATGGTACGGGCGGACAGGGATGCGAAGTAGACGCCCACCTCATGCTCGACGCGCTTGCGGATGCGGAAGGTCTTGCGATCCAAGTCCACGCCGGCCAGAGCACCGTCCGGAGAGGCGACCACGAGAGTCTTGAATCCTGGCATGGCGGCAAGGGCCTGCAGGCCAAGGCCGTCCGGGTTGGTGGGCACCACGCGCCATGCGAGGACTTCGAGTCCCTCCTCGCGCACGATCTTGGCAATGGCCTGTTCCTGCTGACCGGAGGTTTCGATGTCGCGGTCAAGGAAGGCGATGCCTGCCGCATAGTGACCGGCTTCCGGCAGTTCGGCGGGCACGGTGGCACGCATGAACTCATCCGGCATGCTCATCAGAATGCCGGCGCCGTCACCTGTGTTCTCCTCGGCACCCACGGCACCACGGTGATCAAGGTTGACCAGCACCTCAATGGCGTCGGTGACGATCTTGCGCTCAGGACGCTTGTTCAAAGTGGTGACCATACCCACACCACAGGCGTCATGCTCGTTGGCGGGATCATACATACCGTCCGGAGCGTGGACCGTGAGATCGAGCGGGGCTTTGAATGTCACCGAAATCACCTCAATTGGTTGTGGGCACGTAAGAAAATCATGCCTCTTCGTTCATTGCTGTTGACACAGTACCGTCGCTCCATGTCATTTACGTTTCATGTGTCCATATACCGAGTCGCCATAAAAGTCAATAGTGATTCTCAAGCAATTTTTTTATGGCCAGTTATGGGGGTATTTCGAACTTTTTCGCTCGAAATGTCTATTTGACCACACGAAAATACGATACGGAAACGTCCGTATCGTGAAATGCTGCGTTGGGTGATGTTACGGATTGGCGGCTGTGGACCACCCTCAGTCATGCTTCGCATGACAGCTCCCGCCAGCGGGAACATGAGAACTGTGCATGTCTGACACCATAGCGATCGGCGCGCTCCGCGAACTCACCGAACATGGCATCCACGCGCCCGACGACGTACGGCTCATGGGATTCGACGGTATCCCCTTCTCCGCCTGCACCAACCCACCCATCAGCACTGTGGCGATGGACGTCCCCGCAATGGCTCGTACGGTTATCGATCGCATGGTGACGCTGAACGAGTCGAACCTACGGCATGAACGGCCCGATGACATCACCCATGACCATATCCAGTTCCAGGTGATGCCACGCACGTCGACTCTGTCCGCCTGATACCGGCCGGCACCCTTATGAGTGCCGGCCTTCATCCTTGAAAATATGAAGGCTATGCCACGTACAGCGCGGCGGGATACGTAAGATACGAAATCTCATCGAGCTGATCGACCGTCACATATCCGGCTGGCGCGTTGAGCACGTCCGGAATGCGGTTGACGATTGTGGCGCACGTATGTTCGACGGTCGCCGGCTTGACCACGTGGAACTCCACGTCCGGTTCACCCTCGATCTTCCAATCGCACATATCGCCATCATCCGGCCCGTACACCTTGCCGATACAGGCAGTTTCCAACGTGATGCCCTGATTAGTTTCGGTGGTTACCACGGCGGACATGCCGATGCATTTGCCGACCGGAATCGTCTCGCCCATCGTTTCGGAATACACGTCGACATCGCTGAAATACGGCACACTGGCCTGGGTCTGCGATGCGATGGTAAGCCCAAGCTTCTGGGCCAGCGCTTCATTGGAATTCCATACATACGAGGGCACCACGGTTTCGGGATGCGCGAGCTCGGCCTCGAACTCCTCGGCGGTCAGACCGCAGCCGTGCGCTTTGGCCAAAGCCAGGCCGTAATCCTCGACGTTGTAGCTCACCGCACCGGTGATCTTCTTGATGCTGTGGCATCCGGCGGCGACGGTGGAGACCATGTTCACCCAGTAGATGTCCTGCATGCCGGAGCCGACCATGGTGGCACCGGCTTCCTTGGCGATGATGTCGAGACGGTTCGTGGTGGCCGGATCGGTGGTCCACGGGTAGATGCATTCCTCGCAGGTGGTGATCACGCTGATGCCGCGGGCCAAGCACTGCTCGCACATGGTGGCGATTTCGTTCTCGAAGCTGAATAGCGTGACTACCGCGATATCCGCGTCGCACTCGTTGAGTACAGCCTCGGCATCGGCGCGAATCGGCACATTGATGGGGCCGATGCCTGCAAACACACCGGCATCCATGCCCACGACTTCCGGATTCACGTCAATGGCACCAACGATTTGAATGCCTTTCTCGTGCATATAGCGAATCGTGTACTTCGCCATTTTGCCGCAGCCGTATTGAATGGCTTTGATTGGTTGCATACCGCATACTCCTTTGCAACAGTGCATATTGGCCATTGGAGAAGTCTCACCGTCGAGACCAAGCCAATAGCCTTTACTCTACCGACATCAGGCTGGGCATTCACTGATATCGGCGGCACTGGAGTGTCGGGGAGAGTCGGTGTAGCGGTACCACTACCGAGCAGAAGGGCTGGGGCCAGTACGAGACCTCCCGCGAATCACGGCATCTCGCTGATTTTCTGCCCGCCGGGCAGGGGCCCATGCCCATCGGCGTATGCGCCGCTGATCTGGCCGAATCCAACGACCCGAGAGAACGACGCGCAGGGCTCGAAACCCTTACAGAACTCATCACGGCATACAACAAGGAAAATGGACAATGATTCCCCGCATTGCAATCCCCAGCGGCGCTCATCCGTGGAATATCGTATACATGGTGGCCGAGCGCATTACCAAATCATGACTGCTCACCGGCGGTCTCATGGTGCAGTTGCACGCCATCATGGGCGGTCTCGACGTGCGTCCCACTCCGACGCGGATCTGCTTGGCGCGTTGATTCTTAAGAGCGCCACATACCAAGCAGACCATGCCGGATATGGAGATAGACATCTGTACGATGCCGCAATGCCCGCATCCCTCATCAGCGACCCTGACGCCGAAACTTAACGACTACATAGCCACACGGATCGCAGACGTATCAAGCTCCCGTACGACATGCTCACCGATGAATCACCTTACCGGAACAACCTTGACGAACAACATCGCAGAACAGGACTCGATGCCATAGAGACACTGGCCGATTGGTAGCCGCTCTACCGAACCCGGCTGTGGCGGATACCAGTCAGACCAATCCCGCCTACAACCTACTTCCGGTTACGTAGGGCGTGGAGCATGGCGACGAACACGATAACAATGACCACGGCCACGATCGCGCAGATGAGTTTGCCGGGGATGCGTTCGTCGCGGGCCGATTGCATCGCGGCGTCTGCCGCTGAGATAGTGCCCGAGGTCTGGGGCTGAGTCTTCAGAGTTGCCGATTGTTCAAAAGTCATACTCTAACGATAATGCTACAGAAAGCGGTTACCATAAAGCGTGCTCACAGTCGCCCGTCATGCGGACTTTTCGAAAACTGTTGATAAATAGCCATTTTCCGCAAAAGCCCTTGCAAAACACTATGATTTAGAATATCTATTAGTATGACGTAAACCATATTACAAACTACTTAAGGTAAGCGCTTACAGTTCGGCATGAGAGACTCCTCACCACGATATGGATGCGCTACAGTCACTATGATTGATACGCACGCCCCATCGACTACGCGATTTCACCGTCGCCGTACGCGCGTTCGGAGGCTCGCAGACACGGCTTGCCTTGCACCACCTCGACCTGCGAGGGCGGCGCGTCATCGCCGGCGCGCTTGGCCTGGATCTGTTCGAACAGCATTCGGAAGGACCGCTCCCCCATGTCCAGGAAGTTCTGGGTGTAACTGGTCAGCGCCGGATTCCACATGGCACCGAAGTTGCGGTCGTCAAAGCCTACGACGCTCACGTCAGCAGGCACGCGGCGACCAACCTCCCTTAGACCCCGGATCACAGCGATGGCGGTCTCGTCGTTGCCGGCGAAAATCGCAGTCACATCACCACGACGGCCCAAGGTGCGTCCAGCCTTGACCGACTCCTCCAAATCATCGTCGGGCACGATGATTGGGTCAGGTGCCGTGACGCCGCGCTCCTTGAGCGCGTCACGCCACCCATTGGTGCGGGTGTTATCGGTCGGACCTTCCGGACGCCCCACATGGAACACGGTGCGATGGCCGAGATCCAGCAGATGCATGGTCATCCAACGGCCGCCATCCCTTTCGGCGTTGATGACCTGGTATTCACCGTCGCCGAAGCTGCCACCCACCACGACCATCGGCATATCTTTGGGAATGTATTCCAGTGCGGCGATGCCGGCCCGGTCGTACTCGTAGACGATCACGCCCGCCGGCCTGATCGACAAACCCATGCGCACGCGAGCCTTGACGGAGTCCATGTCGGACTCGTCCAAAGAAACAATATTGAGCAGGAACCGACGTTTACGGGCGGCGGCCTCCACCCCATGGTTCGTTTCGGACGTGGAGAAGGCGGAAGGATTGGCCGCGAACACCACCACGGAGTCCATCTCCCGGTTCGACAGAGCGCGCGCCACAATGCTCGGCTCGTAGCCCAGCTCCTTGATGGCCTTGGCGATGCGTTCACGCTTGTCTTCGGTGACGTTGACGGTGCCGTTGAGATACCGGGAGACGGTCGGTGCCGAGACTCCGGCCAGTTTGGCCACGTCCTTGATCACCGGCCGGGTGCGGCCCGCACTTCTCGCCATCCTTGTCTCCCCTGTTGTTGTCAGTTGTTGTTATTGCGTATGTTAGAGAACCGGCATCACTATGACAGCCATCCAGTCACACCCATATCCGTTCAGCCGCGCTCCGACTTCGGTTCTCCGTTTTTCGCCGCGATTCATTGTAGTTCATGACGGGGGAACCTATACCCAAATCGATAACTTCGTGAAAACCGTACGCTGAGTTGCGGTGAGTGTACGGTTTCCGCGAAATCATCCCTAATTTCGTGAAGAACGTACACTGAATCGTCGTCAACGTACGGTTTTCACGAAATGGGGCCTCATCTCGTGAAGAACGTACACTGAGTCATTCTGAGCGTACGGTTTTCACGAAATGGCAGCTGATTTCGTGAAGAACGTACGCTGAAGATGCCCCCGGTGTCACTGATGACTGTTTTCGGTATGGAAGGCGGCGCAGCAAGGTGTCCTAGGCTAATATCGCCTCCGACAAGACCGTCGGCAAAGCCGTCGACGTCGATTCAAGTTATCCACAGCAACAATTCGCGTGACATAGTATCCACATTTGCCGGTTGAGCTTGTGCAACGATCAAAATCACCCTTAGCGTCGAGATATGAAAGAACACAAGGAAGTTTCTGCACTGCTGCAGCAGGCGAAGCAGGAGCGTCGCTGCTGCTATGGCACCAGTGATGCGCAACGGCGCGCCCTGAAACGTCGCCTGCATGCCGGGGAGCTGGTGTCACCGTATAAGAACCTGTACGCCGACCGAACACTTTGGAACACCATGACCAGAGAGCAACAGTCATTGCAGGTCATACGTGCGTTGTCCGCAATCCACCCTCAGTGGGTATTTGCGGGGTTGAGTGCGGCGTGCGTATACGGACTGCAGCACAACTATTCCCTGCACGACGGCACAGTGCACATCGCCTCGAAGTCCGGCATCGGCGGCGGAGACGAGGCGCGTCTCAACCGCATCTATATCAATCGGATTCCGACGCGGAAGCATAACGGCATTCTCTTGACGACTCCGGCGCGAACGCTGCTCGACTGCGCGGTATTCCCATTCCCACAGGCGCTGCCCATATACGATTCGGCTCTGAGAAAGTCCCTGACGACCATCGAAGAGGTGCAGTCGCTGATGATTCAAAGCGTCTGCGACGAGGTCTCCGTGACCAAGCTGCTGAAGTACGCGGATCCCCTGAGCGAAAACGGCGGCGAATCATTGATGCGTGGCCAGATCACCGAATTGTCTTTCGGCATCCCCCTGCTGCAGGTGCAGTTCATGAATCCCGACAATCCCGCAATGTCATATCGCGTCGATTTCTGTTGGAAGCTCGCAGACGGCCGCATCATCGTGGCAGAATACGACGGCATGGCCAAATACGCCGACATCAGCAACAAGAATCGCGCAAGCCTCCAGGCGAAAATGGAGTACGACCGCAGACGTGATCGGCATCTCCGGGAACAGGGCGTCACCGAAATCGTCCATGTGTTCTATGAGGATCTGCTACGCCCCATCAATCTTGAGACCAAGCTGCTCAAGGCCGGTGTGCCCAAAATCCGGTGAAGATAGGCCCCATTTCGTGAAAACCGTACGCTTACGACGACTCAGCGTACGTTCTTCACGAGATGAGGCCCCATTTCGTGAAAACCGTACGCTTACGACGACTCAGCGTACGATTTCCGCGACATGAGGCCATACCTCGTGAAAACCGTACGCTCAGAACAAGGCCGTCAGAAGGTCGACTAGACAACCTCTTAACTACCGAATGGTATCTAAAGAACGGCGATATTCCGCCAGAAACGCCGAGAGCGGAATAGTCCCCTTGCGTTTGTCATCGGACTGCGTTATTCTGAAACCGGTTTCAGAAAGAAGCCGATAAACAAAACTCAAAGCCCCAAGGTTTTGACCAACGAAAGGAAACATGATGTCTCTCAAGGATTCCATGATTCGCGGTCTGGCTGTGTACGGCCTGAGCTCCATGAGCCAGTGCGGTCGCGCCAACAGCAGCACGCTCGTCGACCTGATCAACGAAGCCAACAAGAACGCTCGCTGAGTCATCGGCTCCGGTCCGGCAATCCAATCAGATTAGCCACGGACCCCATAACAACAAAGCTTAAACAACAATCGCAAAGCCGCTCACGGCGATGCGCAAACGAAAGGTAATGATTATGTCTCTCAAGGATTCCATGATTCGCGGTCTCGCCCTCTCCGGTATGGATGCCATCGCCCGCGCCGGCTACGCCGACTCCAAGATGTTCGCCGACATCATCAACGCCGCCAACAAGGACGCTCGCTGAATCTAGCGAACAATCCCGTTCATGAGATTGCACGACACATACGAAGGCAATCCCCCGCAGGCCGCAATCGGCCGGCACACCACAATAATTGAATAACGCAATAATTCAACACAGTAAAACTGAACAATAACCGGGACAACGGGGTCCATATATTCTTTCTTTTCCCATCGTGCGTACGCCGCGCCAGCACAGGTTCACATACGATGCACACGGCCGCCAATACACGATGCGTCATCATCAACGCCCTCACCGCATCATGAGATACTCCCCCGTCCGTTGTCCACACTGTTGCCTCTACAATGCCTGTGATGCACGCCGAACGGCATCCTGCACAGTGACTGAAGAACGAAACACCAAGGGACGGAAATGGATAACGAACTCTTCGAAAAGGCGCCGATTCCGAAGGCGTATTTCTCGCTGGCGATGCCCGTGGTGCTCAGCATGCTGGTCACCTTGGTGTACAACATGGTCGACACCTATTTCATCGCGCATACGGGAAACACCGATATGGTGGCGGGCGTCTCCCTCACCGCGCCAGTGTTCACCGTGATGATCGCCCTCGGCGACATCTTCGGCCTCGGCGGCAGTTCGGTCATCTCGCGCTTGTTCGGCCAACACCGGTTCGCCGACGGCAAGCGACTCAGCGCGTTCTGCTTCTATGCCGCCATCGCCACCGGCCTGCTGATTCTGGTGCTGGGCCTGGCGTTCCGCGACCCGATGCTCGCGCTGCTCGGCGCCACTGACGACACTTGGCAGTATGCCTCCGACTTCTACACGCTGATCATCGTCGGCTCGCCGTTCATCATCGTGTCGATGACGCCGTCCAACCTGCTGCGCACCGAAGGCCACGCCGTGCAGTCCATGATCGGTTCGGTGGCCGGCACGGCGGTCAACATCGTGCTCAATCCCCTGTTCATCCACGGATTCGGCTGGGGTGCTGCGGGTTCGGCCGGTGCCACCGTGATCGCCAACATCTGCACCGACGCCTATTTCGTCTGGTTCACGCTGCGTCACAGCAGCAACCTGTCCATCGACCCGCGGACCGTCATCGACCGCGCGCGCCGGCGTCTGGCGGTCACGGCCCGGGAGGTCGGGAGCATCCTCGCCATCGGCATCCCCTCGGCGATCACGAACCTCACGCAGAGCGTCGGCATCGTCATGATCAACCTGTTCCTGCTCCCCTACGGTACCGACGCGGTAGCCGCGATGGGCATCGCGCTGAAAGTCATCATGATCGCGGTGCTGGTTTTCGTGGGATTCGCGTTCGGCGCGCAGCCGCTGATCGGCTACAACTACGGCGCCCGCAATATGCCTCGACTGCGCGGCATTCTGCGTTTTTCCTACCTGTTCCTGTCCCTGTTCGCCCTGGTGATGACCGTGGTGCTCAGCCTGTCTGACCGTCTGCTGATGGGATTCTTCATCGAGGACGCCACCATCATCACGCTGGGCGCCGGCATGCTGCGGGTTCAGCTGCTGAGCCTGGTGTGCGTAGCCGTCGTGATGGTCACGACCTGCACCTTCCAGTCCGCGGGCAAGGCGGTCGGCGCCTTTGTGCTGTCGATCAGCAGGCAGGGTGTGATGCTGGCGATTACCCTGTTCGTCGGCTCCCGGCTGGCCGGCTATCAGGGTGTAATCGCCGCGCAGGCCATCGCCGATCTGCTGACCGCGATTGTGGCGGTCATCCTGTTCGTCGTGATGTTGCCTGAGCTGCGCAGTCGGAAAGCTCGCTGATAGAGCAACACGAGGTTTAGCAGACACGCATTCGGAGAGCCAATACGCTGCGTAATATTGCACGCGATATTGCGCAATGGGAGGCGGTGCCGTTTTGTTGGACTCATCGTTGATTCCATCACCACCAATCATGTCACAAGACCGAGCTCGCGTCGACGATCCATGATACCAGTTCCACGATGCCGGTGTCGCTGTCTTTGCGATACACGGCGGTCAGTTCGCCGCAGCTCACGGTTCCCAGTGTGGCGCGCACGTCTTCCTTTCCGGTACTCGCTCCCGCTGCGGGAGCTGTCTCGCATAGCGAGACTGAGGGTGGTTCTCAGCGCTGGCCCCCCCAGTCGGGCGAAGCCCGCCAGCCCCCGCCAGCGGGAGCCTGCTCACAGTTGTAGGGTTCGTACGATTTGTTCGGTGGTGCGGGTCACGTTGGCGGCCGCATCGGCCAGCAGCTCACTAAGGCTGGCAGCTCCGGGCGCGATGCCGAATACCGCGTCGATGCCGACCTCATGCAGCTCATCGATGCCGGTGCCAATATGCCCGGCTACTGCGATGACCGGCTTGCCGTGGCGCTTGGCGGTTTCGGCCACGCCGGCCGGGGTTTTGCCGAACTTGGTCTGGAAGTCGATGGAGCCCTCGCCGGTGAACACCACGTCAGCCCATTGTGCGGCCGCATCGAGTCCGGATTGTTCGATGACGATGGCGATGCCCGGGCGGAATTCGGCGTTTAGGAAGCCCCTCAGTGCTGCACCGATG
>SAMEA3387453__coassemble_685_pt1 | contig 20076 bp, 8 predicted proteins | sample SAMEA3387453__metabat2_high_PE_014 | metagenome-assembled genome bin SAMEA3387453 (sample SAMEA3387453) | Felis catus | biome: Faeces | place: United Kingdom | collected 2012
TTTGCAATAGGGGGCTTATCGCTTCGCCTGAGTGATCTGGTAGGCGGCGAAGAGGATGGCCAGCCAGATCACGCCGGCGATGACGGCGATGCGGTAGCTGGTGGAGAAGCACATCAGCACCACGACCAGCGCCAGGAACGCCAGCACCACCCACGGGGTCACCTTGGCAAACGGCAGTTTGAAGTGAATCGCGTCCAGTGCCTCCTGGCCGCTCAGACCGGCCAGCTCGGAATCCTCGGGAGCGCCGCCCGCGGCGACCACCTTACGGAACTTCATTTCGGTGAGCATGATCATCGTCCAGTTGATGATGCCGGCAATGGTGGCAATCGACATCAGGTAGTTGAACGCGAACTCAGGCCACACGAACACCACGACCACGGCGATGGCGGTGATCGCGGCGGACGTCAGCACGCCGGCCACTGGCACGCCGCGCGAGTTGAGCTTGCCCAAGTAAGCGGGCGCATTGCCCTGCTTGGCCAGCGAGTACAACATGCGGGAGTTGGCGTACAGGCCGGAGTTGTAGACGCTCATCACAGCGGTCAGGCACACGAAGTTCAAAATACCGGCAGCCGCGTGAATGCCCACGGAATCGAAGATCTGCACGAACGGGCTGGACTTGCCATCGATGGTGTTCCACGGCACTACGGCCATGATCACACCCAGAGCGCCGATGTAGAACACGAGGATTCGCCAAATAATATCATTGGTGGCGCGCGGAATCGTGGTCTTCGGATCCTCGGTTTCGCCGGCGGTGATGCCGATGAGCTCGGTGCCGCCGAAGCTGAACATCACCACAACCAGTGCCATCAGCAGGCCGGTCCAGGAACCGTCGGAATTCTGCCCCATCAGGCCGTTCGGGAAGAAGCCGTTACCCACGGTGAACCAGTTCGCGAAGCTTGCGCGCACGCCGGATGCGGTGGGCAGGACAAAGATGATGACGGCCAGGCCGCCGATAATCATGGCGATCACGGCCACAATCTTGATGATGGCGAACCAGAACTCGAACTCACCGAATTTGGAGACGCCCAGCAGGTTGGCGGCGCAGATAATCACCAAGAACACGGCCGCCGACACCCATGTCGGAATCGCCGGGAACCAGTAGTTTACGAATTTGCCCACCACGGACAGCTCAACCATCGAGACGAGGATGTAATTGAACCAGTAGTTCCAACCGGAGATGAAGCCGGCGCGCTTGGACCAGTAGCGAGTGGCGTAGTAGCTGAACGCGCCCGCCTTCGGATCCTCAACGGACATTTCGCTCAGCGCGCGCACGATCATGAAGATTGCGAAGCCGCCAACCAAGTAGGCGAGCAGAATCGAGGGGCCGGCCAGCGCGATGGATTCGCTGGAACCATAGAACAGGCCGGTTCCGATGGCGCCGCCCAGTGCAATCAGCTGGATATGACGGTTCTTCAGTGACTTGCGCAGCGTGGCCGGCACCGGCACGTCGTCGGTTTCGCGCGGCTTCTTAGGCGCATCAGCAGTACTCATTGTGCCCTTCTCTCACATTTCTTGGGTTTTGGCGCACGCGGGGCTTGCCGCGATGCGCAACGTTCGTTATTCTATGCCGCCGTATCGTCTCAGAAATGGTCAATCGTCTATTTGTGCGCTATCGCAAGCGCGGGCGTGGGCGCGGCCGGTGAGCAGGCGAAGCTATAGCGAGCGATGCTTATGAAACCGCACGCTTCACTGAGTTCACTGAATTCACCGTGTTCACTGCGTGGCAGGCATACACATGGTGAAGATGGTGTGGGACACCGATTCGGGAGAGGCCGCGAGATCGGTGGCGAGCCAATATTGCAAAAGCCCAATGCTGCCGGACACGGCGAATCGCATACGCATCTGCGCCTCGGCTGGGTAACCCGCCGAAGATTGCAACTGTTCGCCTACGCCGCGCTGGCTGTAAATCAATCCCAGCAGCTGCTGCTGGAAGCCGATATCCGCTTTCGGGCTCATCAATACCTGCAGATGCTTGCGATTGTCGGCAATGTACTGGCAGATGCGCTCAATAACATGCTCGATGCCGGCAGAATCTGGCTGGGCGAGTAGCTGTTCGAGTGCGGTGGTGACCCAGGCCATGGTTTCGTCTTCAATGTCGTGCAGCAGTTCCTCGATGCTCGCATAATGCGCGTAAAACGTGGAACGATTCACATCGGCCCGCTCGCACAACGCTTTAACGGTGATGGAGCCGAGCGGCTGATTGCGCAGCAACTCGATAAGCGCGTCCTGCATGGCACGTCTCGTGTAGCGGGTGCGGCGGCTTTCCGTCAATTCTTTGGCCATGGCCTTCTCCCCAAATTCCGACAACCCACAATCCAACTGTTGGTTGCAGAACCGACACAGTGTTGTTTTACTTGAGTATAGCAGGAAGTTTTGGCGGGGCCTATGGGGCTAGGTGGCTGCCACGAGCGCGTTGGAGGTGTGCGATGGCGTATATCGAATTCGACCATGTGGTCAAGGAATATCCTTCTGGCAGCAGTGTGATTCGCGCGCTCGACGAGGCCAGCTTCACCGCCGAACAAGGCGAATTAAGCGTGATTCTGGGGCAGTCCGGTGCCGGCAAAACCACGGCATTGAACATTCTGGGCGGCATGGATACCGCCACAACCGGCCGCGTAGTGGTCGGCGGACGCGATATTACGGGTCTGCGGAAAAAGGAACTGGTGACCTACCGGCGCAACGATATCGGCTTCGTCTTCCAGTTCTACAATCTGGTGCCTAACCTTACCGCGCTCGAAAACGTGGAGCTCGCCTCGCAAATCTGCCCTGACCATTTCGATCCAGAGGAAACGCTGCGCAAAGTCGGACTGGGGGAGAGGATGGACAACTTCCCCGCGCAACTGTCCGGCGGCGAACAACAGCGTGTATCCATCGCCCGCGCGATTGCCAAAAAGCCGAAGCTGTTGTTGTGCGATGAGCCGACCGGTGCGCTCGATTACGAGACCGGCAAGGAAGTGTTGCAGTTGCTGCAGGATATTTGCCAAACACAAGGCATGACCGTAATGATCATCACGCATAATTCCGCGCTTGCACCGATGGCTCACAAAGTGATTCGCTTCCGCTCCGGCAAGGTGACCAGCGAGGAGGTCAACGCAACGCCGCGGCCCATCGCCGATATCGAATGGTAGGTGATTGGCGATGCTCACTGCAAGACACTCTGTGAAACGCCCCGTGAAACAAGCGAGGCGATTCGTGAAACAACCTGTGAAACATTCTGTGAAACGGCGGAACCTCGACGATAGCGGCGGTCGAGGAGCGGGCGTTTCTGCGGTATTTGCCAAAGATACGTTGCGTTGCTGGCTGCGCAGCTGGAAGAGGTTCGTCTCGATCGCCGTCATCACGCTGCTTGGCGTGGCCGTGCTGACCGGCATCTACGCCGGATGCCGCGATGCTTTTCTGGCGGCCGGTCGTTTTTACGATCAGCAGGGACTGCATGACCTGCAGGTGCTATCCACATACGGCCTGACCGATGATGATGCAACGGCACTGCGCCGAATCGACGGTGTGCAAACCGTGCAGCCCGAACGTTCTCAGACGGTGACCACGTTGGTGGACGGCACCAAGAAAACCGTGACCATGCAGGAAATCGGTACCGAAGGGCTTGATCAGCCGTACCTGCAACAAGGCAAACTGCCGAACAAGGCCGGCGAAGTGGCGGTTACGCAGCAATTCCTGAACGATAGCGGACTCAAGATTGGCGGCACCATTACTGTGACGCCACAAGACACCTCTTCATCCGTCATATCGGTAGCGGCCACGGAGACTGACGATGCCAATACGGACGCCGACGCCGAGCAATCCCCGCAGTTCCCCACGAAACTCACCATCACCGGCGTCGTACTTGACCCGCGCGACCTCAACAATCCAGACGGCTATTCGGGCATGACCTCCTTCCGGTCCACCTCATCCGAGGACTATACGTTCTTTGCACCCAGCGACGGCGTGACCGGCAATATATACACTGCGATATCGGTTGCCGTCACTGGTGCGTCCGATTTTGACACGTTTTCCGATGCCTACGATGAAGCCGTCAAAACCGTGGCCGACCGTATCGAACATCAGATACAGACCACACGCCAGAAAGCCCGTCGTCAACAGATCGTCTCCAGCGCGCAGCGCAAACTGGACGATGCCCAAGACGAGGCCAACGAGCAGCTGGACGAAGCCCAGAAGCAGATCGACGACAACTGGGCCGAGCTGGAAGCCAACGAAACGACATTGCAAGATAGCCGTACCGAATTGGAGAACAACAGGACAACCATTACCGATGGCGAACGGCAGCTCGCCGATGGACGTGCGCAGATTGCAACGGCCCGTCAACAGATCGCGCAAGGTCGCCAGCAGATAGCCGAAGCGCGCACCCAGCTCGAATCAGGCAAAACGCAGCTCACCTCGGCTCGCAAACAGCTCGATGCGGCGCAAACGGAACTGACCGCCAATCGCACGAAAATCGAACAGGGCATTACCCAAATCGACCAAGGCATGGCGCAAATTGATCAGATGCTGCCCATGATTCAACAGGCCAACAATCTACTGGCGCAACTTGACCCGAATATCGACCTCAACTCACCCACATGGCAGGCCATCAAGCAACTGCTCGCGCGCCTTGGCATTACCGTGCCTGAAGTGCCGTCAACCAGCGATCTGCGGCAACAGCTGACCGCCAAGCAAACGGAACTGCAAACGCAGCGAGACAGTCTGGCCCAGCAGAAAGCCGATTTGCAGCGCACATTAAACGAAACCATTGCCCCCGCACAATCCACCTTGGACCAGCAGAACGCGCAACTGACCGCCAAGGAACAGGAAGCGGCTGCAGGAGAGGCACAGCTCAATACCAAATCCGCGGAACTCGAAGCGAATGCCGCAACCCTCGAAACCCAGTCGGCGCAACTTGAAGCGCAGGCCGCCCAACTGGCCAGCGGCAAGCGGCAGCTTGAAGAAGGCGAGCGGCAGCTGAAAGAAGGCGAACAACAGCTCGCGGACGGCAAGGCGAAACTGGATGATGCGCAGTCTGCACTCGATGCGATGCGAAGCGAAGCGGAAAGCGAATTCGCCAAGCAGCAACGGCGCATCGACGATGTGGCCAACGCACGTTGGTATGTGCAGACGCGCGCTTCGATCGACGGATTCAGCTCGCTCAAATCAGATGTCAGTTCCATCGAATCCATCGGCCGCGCATTCCCGATTGTGTTCCTGCTGGTCGCCGTGCTCATGAGCCTGACCACCATGACCCGCATGGTCGAGGAAGATCGCGGACTTATCGGCACCTACCTTGGACTCGGCTATGGCGGACTCGCCGTGTCCAGCCGGTATCTGCTGTTCGCGTTGCTCGCCTGCTTGGTCGGCGGCGGCATCGGTCTGCTGGTCGGATTCCTCGGCATCCCGGCATTCCTGATGGTGGTGATTGAGGGACTGTATATATTGCCCGGTGTGCGACTTGAATACGACTGGCTGTACGGCTCGGCCGGCATCGTGCTGTTCGTGGTCGGTGTGGGCGTGGTCACCGCGCTCGCCTGCCGCGAGGAGATACGGCACACGCCCGCCGCGCTGATGCGCCCGAAGGCGCCGAAGGCGGGCGCTCGCATATTGTTGGAGCGGATTCGCCCGGTATGGAGCCGGCTGAACTTCCTCGGCAAAGTCACTGCGCGCAATATCTTCCGATTCAAGTCGCGTTTGATTATGACCGTGGGCGGCGTGGCTGGTTGCACAGCGCTGATTATCTGCGGATTTGCGATTAACGACACCGTCGACACGACTGGCGTCAAGCAATATGAGCAGATCTACCAGTATGACTTGATGGTGGTGGCCAATGACGATGACGCCGCCGCGATGCGCAAGCAGGTGGCACAAGATGGCCAAACCACCGAAACGCTGAATCTGCGCGTGGATAGTGGCGAGATGAGCAATGCGGCGCAGGAAAGCGAAACCGTGCAGCTGATGACGGTGCCCAACAATTCGTTGAACAAACTGAACGACATGGTCACGCTGGAAGAGGCCGGTGACGATGGGTGGTTCGAGCTGCCCAATATCTTCGGCAAAGCGGGTGGCGGCACTGTAGCGCTGGACGATAGTGGTGTGATTGTGGCGAAGTCCGCAGCCAATTCGTTGGATATTCATGCGGGCGACACCGTCACGTTGAGCAATGGCGGCAGCGGGCGGGCCAAGGTGAAGGTTGCGGCGGTGACGCGCAACCTCATCGGCTCTGATGTGTACATCAGTGAGCGACTGTACGACCAGAAGTTTGCGGCCGACGGTGTGACGTCTTCGGCTTCGGGAGATGGCACTGCCTCGACCTTGACGTGGAACGCGATGCTCGCCAAGCTGAAAGGTTCCGAGACCGAACAGGCCGAATATGCGGATCGGTTGGGCGAGGAATCGTCGGTGCTCAAGGCCGTGAGCTGTGCGCATCTGGCCGCCACGTTTAAGTTCGATTTGATGGGTGCCGTGGTGGCGCTGATTGTGGGGCTCGCCGGCGGCCTGGCGCTGGTGGTGCTGTTTACGTTGGCCAATACGAACGTGTCCGAACGCATCCGCGAGATGGCCACACTGAAGGTGCTGGGCTTCTATGACCGCGAGGTGCACAACTACGTGAACCGCGAGATGATGATATTGACCGGTATGGGTGTGGTGGTTGGTCTGCCGCTTGGCAGGTGGATAGGCGGATTACTGACTGCTGCGTTGAATATGCCGTCGCTGTATTTCGAAGTGGAAGTGCACTGGTACAGCTATGCGATTGCCGTGGTGGCGACGCTGGCGTTCGCGCTGCTGGTGCAGCTGTTCACCAACCCAGTGCTCGATCGCGTAGACCCGGTCAGCTCGCTCAAGTCCGTGGAATAGAGGTAGAAGTTCAATTTGGTGTTGATGAATTGAACTTTTTGGCGGAATATTTACAGTATCATCGCATGTATTATTGAGCTGAGCGGTTTTCGTGACATATTTCGGTGATACAGTTTGAACTTGTTTTGAACGAGTATCGCGTCTGGTGCGTAACAATCGGGCGGCAGAGAAGAGAAATGAAATCAGTATGGCCGATACGAATGTGAATGGTGGTACACAGCAGGCTACGGGCAAACTCAAGTCTGTCGAAAGCCTGGACCAGACCAACGAGATGGAGCGTGGCCTGAGCAATCGCCACGTACAGTTCATCGCCATTGGCGGCACCATCGGCACCGGCCTGTTCCTGGGCTCGGGCAAGTCAATCTCGCTAACCGGCCCCTCGATCATCTTCGTGTACATTCTGGTCGGTGTCATCATGTTCTTCCTGATGCGCGCCATCGGCGAAATGATGTACCGTGACCCCAGCCAGCACACCTTCATCAATTTCATCACCCGTTACCTTGGCAACGGGTGGGGGCATTTCGCCGGCTGGACGTATTGGGCCGCGCTCGTGCTGCTGGGCATGACCGAGATCACGGCCGTCTCCACGTACTTCATCACCTTCTTCGACACGTTCGGCATCGACCTGACCCATTGGAAATGGCTGATCGAGCTGTGTTTCCTGGTGTCGCTGGTCTCCATCAACCTGATTGCCGTCAAGGTGTTCGGCGAGGTGGAATTCTGGTTCTCGATGATCAAGATCACGCTGATTTGCGCGATGATCGCCACCGCCGTGGTCATGATCGTGATCGGCTACCATTACCCAGCCGTGCAGATTCACGGCGTGGACCACGTGAGCCCGGCCGGCCACGCCGGATTCGACAACCTGTTCGCCAACTTCTCGTTCGCGCCGAACGGTTGGATGGCCTTCCTCATGAGCTTCCAGATGGTGTTCTTCGCCTACGAGATGATTGAATTCGTGGGCGTCACCGTCTCCGAGACCAAGAATCCGCGCAAGGTGCTGCCCAAGGCCATCAACGAGATTATCGTGCGCGTGCTCATCTTCTATGTGGGCGCACTGGTGGCCATCATGTGCATTGTGCCGTGGACCTCGTTCAAGCCGAACAAGGACGGCTCCTTCGCATCCCCGTTCATTATGATGTTCCAGTATGCCGGGCTGAATTGGGCGTCTGCGCTGGTGTTCTTCGTGGTGATTACCGCCGCATCTTCCGCGCTGAACTCGCTGCTGTACTCGGCTGGCCGCCACCTGTACCAGCTGTCCGAGGTGTCGCCGAACCCGACGCTCAACAAGCTCGGTCAGGTGTCCGATCGCAAGGTGCCGGCCCGCGCCATCCTGGTGTCCGCGGCGCTGATACTGCTGTCGCCGATCGTCAACGCCATCCCCGGCGTGTCCGGAGCGTTCGTGCTGTTCTCGTCCGCCAGCTCCGCGGTGTTCCTGTTCATCTACATCCTGACGCTGATGGCACACCGCAAGTACCGTCGCTCCGCTGATTTCATTCCGGACGGGTTCGTCATGCCCGCTTGGAAGGTGCTCAATACGGTGGCAATCGTGTTCTTCGTGTTCATCTACCTGACGTTGTTCCTTGCGGACGATACGCGCAATTCCGCGATTGCCGGCCTGGTGTGGCTTGTGGGCTTCGGTGGATTCTCGATGCTGCGCGAACGCTACCGTAGCCGCGATTTAAAGGCCGCACTGGAACACAAGGAGTGATTGGACGGGCTGATTGGCTGGCGGCTATTAGTTGGGTGGCTGTTGGCTGTTGGCGGCTGACTGGCTAGCGGCCGATAGCCAATGACTGGGCTGATCGTCAGCCAATCGGCTGCCTATAGGTCTCATTGATACATTCGGTCATCCGATTAGTGCATTTGCGCGGACAATTAGTGCATTCGATCATCGGATTAGTACATCAGTGTGCAATTATTAGTACAATTAGCCGCCTAATTAGTACATTAGGACATAAAACAATGTCCTAATGTACTAATTAGATGCTAAAATACGATAAGTGCCATGTCCTAATGTATGAATTATCGCTATGAAGGGCGGAATGCGATGACGCAGGATGAACTTATGCAAGTGCTGCAGGCCGGTGAATCATCTATGGTCGAGTTCAAGCGCTGCAGCGAATTGCCTCATACGGATACTTTTGAGACTGTATGCTCATTCGCCAATCGTTCTGGTGGCAGCATTTATCTTGGCGTTGACGATGACGGTCAAGTGCTCGGCGTCGATTCTAAGCGCGTTAGTGAGATAGAGCGCAACGTTGTCAACGTAGTGTCTAATCGTAAGATGTTCGAACCGGCTCCAATGGTGGAAACGGAACATATCGAGTACGACGAACGGATTATTGTTCGTATTTGGGTAGCTCCGAGTTCTTCGGTTGTGCGGTTCAAGGGCGCAGTGTTTGATCGCATTGCTGATGTGGATACACACATCGAAAGCGATATCCAGATTAGTCAAATGTATATTCGCAAGCAGAACTACTATTCCGAACGGCGAATTTTCCGTTACGTGACTCCGTTTGATTTGCGTCCTGAGCTGATTGCGCGAATGCGGCAGCTGGCGGTCGCTCAGCGAGCTGGGCACCCTTGGGGAACTATGTCTGACGAAGAACTGTTCCGCAGCGCCAAGCTATACGATCGTGATTACACGACCGGCGAAGAGGGCTTTAATCTTGCTGCAGTGCTGCTCTTGGGCAAGGATGAAGTCATTTCCTCGGTTTGCCCAGCGTATATTACTGATGCCGTGGTTCGGCGAGACAATATTGACCGATACGATGACCGACTTATGGTGCGGACCAACTTGTTCGATTCGTACGAGCAACTCCGTGAATTTACTGAGCGGAATCTGCCTGACCACTTTGTGTTAAAGGGCGATAAGCGAGTGAGCCCGCGTACGATGATCGCCCGTGAATTGGTGGCAAACAGCCTCATGCATCGGGAGTATTCCAGTCCGGTGGTGGCGCGTGTCACCATTGATAATGAATCCATCCGGACGGTTAATGCTTCGCGCTCATTCTTTGAAGGTCGAATGAAGCTGGGCGAGTTCACGCCAATGCCAAAGAATCCGATTATCGCTAATGTGTTTGTGCAGACCGGCATAGCCGAGCAGCTGGGTAGCGGACTGCGGAATCTGATAAGAGCGTCCCGGCAATATACTGAGCGAGAGCCTGAGTTCCGCGATGGTGACATATTCGAGGCGACGATTCCTATTGTTCCTGCGCTGAAGACCGTGGATGGTTCTGGTTTTGCTAGCGTGAGATCTGTAGTTGAGAAAGATGCCGAAGAGGGTGCGAGGCTCATTGGCGGGGAACGTGTGGATGGTAAGAAAGCAGATGCAACCGCATCGGGTGAAATTGATTCGCGGGCAGCGATGCTGTCGGCGATGAATCGACGCTTGACAGAGGTTGACTATGTGACTGTACCTGAACTCGCCAAGATAACAGAGCTCGATAACAGAACAGTCCGTAAATTCCTAAACGGTTTAGTTGCGCAAGGAAAGCTGATTGCTGAAGGCAACACGCGTGGTCGGCGTTATCGGAAGGGATAGCGGGCGCGATATCTCGATGCAGTGGGATTCACTTAAGGGCTACGGCAAATATGATTCGTAGCGATTGGGCCAGCGCAATTCGAATGGCTCATGACTTTGTGCGTCGTTTGTGGTCTCTGAAGTTGTTTGCTGGGTGACGGTTTTGTGATAAAATCGCTCATATCAAAATGTTTGCGTAAACATTTTGGCTGCGCCGAAAGAAGGAGTCGACGTAGGTCATGTATCAGGCAAAGAGGCCGGCTCAGTGAAGCAAAGGCCGATTTTTCCGGTATAAGGCGGACAGCAGGAACACTAAGGAGACCAATGAAGGTACTGAGCAAATCGCTTGCTGCAATGGTTGCGGCGGCAACACTAGTGGGAGGAGGGGCGTTTGCGGTTGCCGGCACTGCGTATGCGGCTGATAACGATGCCATTACCGTGACCCCGAACCCGTGGTATGCCAACAGTTTCGATGGCTGGGGCACCTCACTGGCTTGGTTCGCCAACGCCACCGGCAGCCTCGGCGAGGAATCGGCCATCACCACCAATCTCGGCGATGACGCTTCCAAGGCTAAGGCTGTGGAATACGGCAAACAGCTGCGCGAACAGTTCTACCAGTCCATCTTCGGTGATGAAGGACTGGACCTGAACATGGCCCGCTACAACGTGGGCGGCGGCAATGCCTCCGATGTTGCCTACGGCTACCCATTCATGCGCCAAGGCGCTGCCGTGCCTGGCACGTGGAAAGATGACGCCACCGGCTCCGGCACGTATGGCAATGGCGTAACCACCAAGCAGGCCGACAAAGACAAGCTGGCTGCGGCATTCGACCCGACTGACGACAACCAGTATGACTTCTCCAAGTCCGCCGCCCAAGACTGGTGGATTGAGCGCGGTGCCACCGGCGATAACCCTGACATCACCGACGTAGAGGCCTTCGCCAACTCCGCTCCGTGGTTCCTGACCAACAGCGGTTACGCCACTGGTGGACGCAACTCCGGTAGCAATAATCTTGCAAACCCTGAGAAATTCGCTCAGTACATGGCCAAGAACGTCGAGCACCTCGAAAGCCTTGGCGCAAACGTTGACACGGTCGAGCCGTTCAACGAGTCCGAGACCAGTTACTGGGGCACTCCGGGCGACATGGCTTCGAAGTACACCGATGAGAGTGATGACAACACCAAGCTCATTAACAACTACTGGGATAAGTACTACTCCGACAAAGATAGGTCCGTCACCCCATACTCCAACGCGCTGAAGAAGCCGCAGGAGGGTATGCATGTCAGCAACGCCCAGCAGCAGCAGACGATTACCGCACTCGCTGAGGCGCTCAAGGACAATGATGACACCATCATCGCAGCCACCGATGCCACGAACTCCGCCGACTTCGTCAAGTCGTACAACCAGTACCCGCAGGCGATCAAGGACCTTATCGGCCAGTACAACGTTCACGCCTACTCCGACAGCAACCAGATGCAGTCGCGCGATATCGCTCAGGCAGACGGCAAGAAGCTGTCGATGAGCGAGGTGGACGGCTCCTGGCAGTCTGGCTCCTACAACCCGTACGGTTTCGACAACGCGCTGGGCATGATGAGCAAGATCAGCTCCAACGTCACCCGCCTGCAGTCCAAGGACTTCACCTTCTGGCAGGTGGTCGAGGACCTCTACAACATGCAGATGGGCTCGAATGTGAATCCGGCCGGTGAGAACACCAACTGGGGCACCGTGCTCATCGACTTCGACTGCACCGTGGCTGGCATGGACGGCAAGCTCTACTCCGAGCGCCGCGTGAACAACAACGGCGGTACCACCGATGGACTTGAACCGTGCACGGTTATTGCAAACGCCAAGTACAACGGCGTCAAGGCCATCACCCACTTCATCCACGCGGGCGACAAGGTCATCGCCAACAACGATGAGGACAACAACATGACTGCCACCTCCGACGATGGCAAGACACAGACCGTCATCCACCGCAACTCCGGCACCTCTGACCAGACCTTCGTCATCGACCTGTCGAAGTACGGCGAGATTGCCGACAACGCTTACGGTGAGCTCTACCTGACCACCGAAACCTCTGCCGAAGACAAGAACGCGGGTGTCGATTCCGCCACTCCGGAAGTCTTCGCCAAGACCAGCAACGTCAAGCAAGCTGAAGGCTCTGTGATGATTGACAAGGTTGCCAAGACCGCTACGGTCACTGTGCCCGCCCGTTCTATCGCCTCCATCCAGCTCACTGGCGTGACCGGCTACGCTAAGGATGCTGCCGTCGAGACCGGCGACACTTACCAGCTCGTTGGTAAGCAGTCCGGCAAGGCCGTGGCTGATACCACTTCTGGTGATTCCGCGCTGTCCCTGGCCAACGTCGCTTCCGATGCCGAGAACGCCAAGAAGCAGACTTGGACCTTTACCCAGATCGAGCAGCCCGCCGACTCCGAGCGCCCTGATCTCAAGGCTTATGTGATTACTAACGCCGAAGGCAAGGTGCTGGTGTCCAAGGATGGCACGAACGCGCTTTCCAACGAAACGGTTGAGGCCGCTAAGTCCGACCCGGCTGCCAAGTGGATTCTCAACACTTCCGATGGTTCGACCTACCAGCTGCTCAATGCCGCGACTAAGACGAACCTCGATGTGGATAACTCTGGTACCACAGTCGGCACGAAGGTTGGCTTGTGGCAGTCACCGAGCGGCACTTCGCCGTCCGCCAACCAGACATGGACTCTACGCAATGTAACGCCGACCAGCCAGAAGACCGTGAACGTGCAGACCGCCGTTAACGAGAAGGCCGCGCTGCCGACCGAAGTCACGCTCTACTACACCTGGGGCGAAGGCAAGGCCACGGTTGCCAACTGGGATACTTCCAAGGTCGATGTGGCCAAGGAAGGCACCTACGAAGCCACCGCTACCGCCACCGATGTGTACGGCAACGAGTTCAATGTCGCCGCTACGGTCTACGTTGGCGCGCTCACCGTTTCCGATCCGGTATCGGCTACAGTGCTGGCCGGCACCAGTGCGAGCGAGGCGAAGGCCGCGCTTGAGGCTGCGCCGGTGTATCTGCACGTCAAGGCATCGCCTGCATTCGAGGGCGATGCGGCTAAGGTTACGTGGAACTTCGATGGGCTTGATACCAAGCTCGCCGATGCCAAGGCTGGCGACAACATTGCCGTGACCGGTACTTACCAGCTGGACGACGCGACCACGATTGCGCTGAAGGGCGCGATCTATGTCACCGCCGCCACGCCTGAGAATGTGGCCGACACTGCTTCCAGCCTGACCGTGACCAACCAGCAGACGGAATACAGCAAGGGCGATCAGTGGAAGAAGCTCACCGATGGTGACACGTCAGCTGAAGCCTGGGTGACGTGGAACTCTGCTGGTGACTATTCCGCCAGCCCGACCGCCACGATTGACTTCGGCTCTGAGTGTGAGCTTAGCAGAGTGACCATTACGTATGGTGACAAGGCTCCGGCTTCCGCCAAGGCCGAGTACACCACTGATGGCGAGACGTGGATGCAATTCGGTAGCGATGTTAAGCCTGCCGCAGGCCAGACGGTGACGTTCAAGGCCGATAAGGGCACAGTGAATGCCACGAAGGTGCGCATTGTGAACACCGTGAACAACGACTACATGAACGCCACCGAAATTCAGGCATTCGTGACGCCGGTTCAGGGTGCTGCGAAGAACATCGCCGCGGCCTCTGGCACGAACTTCTCGGTGAACTTCCAGGAGGGTGCCTCCGCTTCCAAGGCCATCGATGGTGACACTACGTCAAAGGGTTGGTCCACTTGGGCTTCCACCGCCTCGACGGTGGACCCGGTCGCCACGTTCACCTTCGACGAAGCTCAGACCATCACCGAAGTGAAGACCTTCTTCTACTACGATGGTCGTGCGTCTTGGCCGAAGAGCCAGACGCTGGAATACCAGGATGAGGCTGGCGAATGGCATGGAGTCGGTACCAAGGATGGCTGGAAGATACAGGCCGGCGATGCCGGCTCTGGCTCCGACGGCATCACCGCCGCCGACACCCCGACCGTTGACTTCGTGCTCGGCACCCCGGTAAAGGCCAAGGCCATCCGCCTGACTAACACATTGCAGGACACCAAGGTGTACATCAACGTGGCTGAGATCCAGGTGTTCGCACAAGACAGCACGGTACTCACCCCGCAGCCAGCATCCGATGCCACGCTGGGCGACCTGCGTCTTGACGGCGAAACCGTTGAAGGCTTCGACCCGGCCAAGACCGACTACACGGTTGATCTGCCGGTCGACGCCGAGGCAAACCCAGTGCTGCAGGCCTTCGCCACCGACAATGCCGCCGCCGTCAAGGTGACTGGCGACGCGGTTGAGAACGGCAAGCTTGGCGGCAAGGCCGCCATTACGGTGACCTCAGCCGACGAGTCTGAGACGAAGACCTACACGGTGACCTTCAACGCCTTCACTTTGGCTTCGCTCAAGGTGATCGGACCCACGAAGACCGAGTACGCCATCGGCGACAAGCTCGATACCGCCGGTCTGAAGGTGACTGCCGTCTACCAGAGTGGCGACAAGACCAAGGAAGTGCCGGTCGCTCTTGACGACCCGCAGCTTGCGATTGGCTCGTTCGACTCCACCACCGCAGGCAAGAAGGCGATTACCGTCTCCTACCGTGGTGTGACCGCGACCTTCAACGTCACGGTCAAGGCCAACGCAGTCGCCCCTGGCCCTGAAGAACAGAAGCCCGGCAACACCAACAAGCCCGGTGCCACCGGCAACGGCAACAAGAACACGGTGGCCAACACCGGTTCCAGTGTTGCCGCCATCGCTGGCGCTGTCGCTCTGCTGGCCGCTGCCGCGGGTGCACTGTTCATGCTGCGCAAGCGTGCATAGCACCCTCGCGCAGTAATGGGTGAAGGAACAAGCCGGCAATATTGACTATTGCCGGCCGGTTCCTCCGCTCTTTGACCATAATTGGTCCGACAAGTTGAATACTGAGTTTTCAGTATCGGTATATTGATTTGTCGAACCTTTTCTGGCTTCGCGGATAGCGACATAACTGTTTGTTCAAAAACCCGTTATCATCAATCAAAGAACCAAATCAATGAAGATAAACAATAAGGGCAAGGGCGCTCTTATCGCGGCAATTACCGCCGCGGCAACGCTATTGTCATGCGGGCTGGCCGCTGCAAGTGCCAGTGCGGCAGGTGTGGATTACCTGCCTACCATCGGCCAAGTGCCGACATACACCAAGTTCCAGCCCACAGCCGATCCGGGCAAGAACGCTAGCGATTACTTCCAGCCATATTGGTATGCCAAGAACGCCAATGATAATGGCGGCACACACATCCAAGCGCACGGTGGCCAAGTGGTCAAGGTTGGCGACGCCTACTACTGGTATGGCGAAGACCGTTCTAACGGTTACGACAACAGCCCCGGTGTTCATGCTTATATGTCGACAGATCTATACAACTGGACCGATCTTGGTGTGGCGCTGCGTGCGGTGACCAGCAAATCTCAGTTGACGGATAAGAGCAATGCCGATTACGCCTACTTCGACAAGGCCTACAACCTGACCAAGTCCGACGGCAGTGTGGACGCTGCCAAGGCCGACGCAATCTTCCCGTACCTCAACACCAACCCCGATCAGGATGGTGATGGCGCGGTTGATTCCGTACAGGGCATTTTCGAGCGTCCGAAGATCATCTACAACAAGAAGAACAAGCAATACGTGCTGTGGTGGCATTCCGATGGAAGCACCACGCCGGGCGGTTCCAACTATGCACGTGCACTTGCGGGCGTGGCTGTTTCCGACAATCCGGCGGGCCCGTTCACTATGGTGGGTGCCTATCGTTTGCCTAACCAGAACAATTGGAAAGAAGCCGCAGGTAACCCCAGCTGGGGTGAGAACGGTGACAGCCGCGATATGACTGTGTTCGTGGACCCGAAGGACGACAGTGCCTATGTGCTGTATTCTTCCGAAGCCAATGCCACGCTGTACATCGCCAAGCTCAACGATGATTACACCAATGTAGTCAAGACCCGAATGTGGACCAGTCCGAGGGACAAAAGCAGTACTCTGCTGACGGGCAGTACCCATACATTCTTGCAGACGCTACTACGGATGCCCCGGTGCGTGGCGAAGATTTCCAAATCGTCAAACAAAATGGTTCGCTGGAAGCTCCTGCCGTATTCCAATATGACGGGCGTTACAACATCATCGCATCTGGTGCAACCGGCTGGGCCCCGAACAAGCAGACCTACTACACCGCCGACTCCATGCTGGGAAACTGGACCCGTGGCGTGGAAAAGGACGATGTCAACGAGAACACGTGGTACAACAACATGCCGGAAGGCGCGGATGGTCTGTTGTCCGTGGGCGATACCCGCGGCACCACATTCGGTTCGCAGTCGGCTAGTGTGCTCGCAGTAGACCAGGAGAAAGGTCGCTTCATCTACCTTGGTGACCGTTGGGATTCCGGTAAAGCCGATTCCACCTATGTTTGGCTGCCGCTGACCATCGGTGAGAACGGCACCATCGAAATGCACAATCCTGCTCAAGAAGGCGAGCCCGACGGTTGGGATCTGAGCTATTGGGGCAACCATGGTAGCGCCAAGGGCAAGCTGGTCAACTGGACTGTGGAAACCGGCGATGATCTCCCGAAGACCGTGAACACGGGCGGAACCGTTACTCTGCCGGACACCGTCAACGTCAAGGAAGGCGACGATACCATTGCTACCAAGGTGACATGGAATGTGGAAGGCGGTACGGCAGTCAGCAAGTCGACCAAGGCTGCTGGTAACACCTACGCATTCAATGTGCCGGGAACCTACACCATTACGGGCACTCTTGCCGAGAGCAGTAACTTCAATCCGGGCCGTACATTCCGTAGAACCATCGATGTTTCCTGCTCCAACCCGATTTCCGGAAGTTGGAAGGAAGCTCATTGGAAGGGCGGCAGCGCGTGCCAGGTTTCTGCGTCCGGCGGTGCTTATGACTTCACGATTACGGACAACGCCAATCGTGGCGTCTGGACGGATCGCAACGAGGGCAGTGCGGTGTACCAGCCTGATGCTCTGGACGTGAACGAAACGCTGGAAACCACGGTCAAGCCGCTCGACTTGGGCGGTAATGGCGATCCGCGCGCCGGTCTGGTGGTCCGTAACGGTCTTACTGGCGCTAACGGCGGCAAGGGATATGCCACGTTACTTGCCAGCCCAAGCGGCGTTTACATGCAGTACGATTCCAATGCCGATGGCTACATCGATAAGGAAACATCGCATGTTGGTACCGGCTTCGGCGACCAAGTGCAGCTCAAGCTGGAGCGCACCTCAACCGATACTCTGAAAGGCTACTGGCGTGCTTCCGCGAACGATGAATGGCAGGATGTCGCTACGGTAACGCTGACCGGTGCGGACGTAACCGGGCTCGATGCCGGTGCTTTCGCCACGTCGAACAACAATGCCGGCGCATTCACCGTGGCCTTCAACGGCACTGCGTTCGGTTCGCAGACTGCTGCTGTGGAGTCCATCGCGGCCAAGGGCCCTGAAGCCACTATCGCCAAGAGGCAGACGCTCGCGCATAAGGACGTGACGGTTACCGCTACGCTCACCAATGGCAAGACGCGTGTACTGGAGCCAGATGAATACACGTTGGAAGGCTTCGACACCACCAAATTGGGCGAGCAAACCGTGACGGTACGCCTTGTCACTGATTCTTCAGTAACTGCCACGCTCACCGTGACTGTGGAAAGCAACCTTGCCCGGTTGTTCTGCTCGTCCGCCGCAGCCTCGAAGTATGAGCCGGCCAGCAGCTGGGCCTCCGCTTCTACGGCCGACCTGACTTGCGACAACAATCTGAGCACCAACTGGTCGAACTGGGGCACCGGCGACACCTCGCCGTGGCTCAGCTACACCTTCGATAAGGCATATCAGCTGGGCAAGCTCAGCGTTGCGGTGGATAAGGCCAAGGGCGAGGCCGCTCCGAAGAGCTTCACTGTATCGTACCTAGCTGAAGACAGCGCCACGTGGACTGATGCCACGCTGCCGGCAGTCACTGTGAATGGTGCTGCTGGAGCCGTGACGGAAGCCGATGTGAGCGCTCTGCCCGCCACCAAGGGCATTCGCCTCAACTTCACCTACGCCGATGGCAATGACTATGCCAAGATCGCTGAAGTACGCATCGCCGAAGGTGAAGCGACACCAGAGCCGCAGCCGTCTAGTAACGCCAATCTTGCTGATCTGACTGTGGATGGCAAGACGGTTGACGGATTCTCCGCGGATACCACTAAATATGCCGGTGCGCTGGCTGGAGATGCTGCTTCCTACCCGACGGTGGAGGCGACTGCTGCTGACGCAAAGGCTACGGTGCAAGTGGAGCAGGCTTCGGCCGAGAACAACGGCGTGGCCACGGTGACTGTAACTGCTGAGGATGGCACGGCGAAAACCTACACAGTGACATTCGGCGAACTGCCTCAGTTGGCTGAGCTTGCTGTGGAAGTGACCAAGGATTCCTATCAGGTAGGCGATAAGTTCAACGCTGCCGATGTGAAGGTATCCGCCATTTACAAAGTCGGCGATACTGAAACGCTGCGCAAGCTGATTGATCCAACTGATGGTGATCTGAAGTTCACTGGCTTTGATTCTGCCACCGCAGGCACGAGGACCATCACCGTCTCTTATCGTGGCGTGAACGCGACGTTCGAAGTCACGGTCACGGCCACGGAGGTCACTCCCGGCCCTGGAGAGCAGAAGCCCGGCGATACCAACAATCCTGGCAACACTGCTAAGCCCGGTAGCACTGCCACGAATAAGCCGGCTGCTAATGGCGCTGCGCCCCTTTCGAATACGGGTGCTGCCGTGGCTGCCATTGCGGTCGTGGTTGTGGTGCTGGCAGCTGCGGCTGGTGCCTTGCTCGTCATCCGCAAACGCCGCGCATAACCATGGCAACTGCTGAGTAGCGTGGATTGCGTTGCTATTGAGCAATCTGCGATTCACGCCACTCAGCGAGTGCACCCGAGTGCGCCCGAGCTTGCGCAATGCAGGCGCAATACAGTGCAAACAGTACAAAGCAACAATAATGGCCGGTCTGAGCCAGCTGCTCCATGCGAGGGCAGCTGGCTCAGACCGGCCATTGTGTCTGCAAGTACATGCAATTAGAGCATGAACATGTGGAAGCCGTTGAGCGTTACTGGTTGTTTTGCTTTGTTGTTGCGCTCAGCAGTGCGACGGACGTCCGCCCGCAGTGTAGTGCAGCGCTCCGTGAACCAGCGCCGATGTGAAATGCATGTTGCACATGCCCGCTTCTTCTGCTTCGTGCGTGCAGCCGGCGATGCTGCATAGGTTCATACCCCGAATCATGGTCATACCCCCTCTTTGGGATGGCATCCGTGCCGCCATCTGCCTTCAGAGCATAGCGGACAATTGTTGCATTGCCTAGGCGGTACAACGCTTTCTGTGGCCTGTATCACATCCTTGCCGGCGTTCTGCGGCGTGGTTGGGCGTGTACATGTGCACTTGTGCGGTTTTGTTGTGTGTGATTTGGGTATACGGATAGAGTTTCTTCTCTGCAGTGGCAAGGGCCTCTCGGCCGGCGAGCCGGCTGATTTCTCCCATGCGTTGCTCAATGATTTCCGTTTTGCGAGTCTGAACGGCAAAATAGCTCTGGAGAAGTGCCACTTCTTCTTTCTTTGGATCACCGTTTTGAGCAATGAGATAGCAGGCGTATCGGGAGAGTTTGA
>SAMEA3387453__coassemble_704_pt1 | contig 17098 bp, 14 predicted proteins | sample SAMEA3387453__metabat2_high_PE_014 | metagenome-assembled genome bin SAMEA3387453 (sample SAMEA3387453) | Felis catus | biome: Faeces | place: United Kingdom | collected 2012
AAGATCGGCGAGGTCATCGGCCCGAAGGGCAAGATGATCAACCAGATTCAGGAAGATACCGGCGCTGAAATTGCCATCGAGGATGACGGTACCGTCTTCATCTCCTCCGAGGGTGGCGAGGCTGCTGAGAAGGCCAAGGCCATCATCGACCAGATTGCCAACCCGCACGTGCCCGAGGCCGGCGAAACCTACAACGGCAAGGTCGTCAAGACCACGTCGTTCGGCGCTTTCGTGAACCTCACCCCCGGCACCGACGGCCTGCTGCACATCTCCCAGATCCGCAACCTGGCCAACGGCGAGCGTATTGACGCTGTCGAAGACGTGCTCAAGGAAGGCGACACCGTTGAGGTGATCGTTCAGGGTGTCGATGATCGCGGCAAGATCTCCCTGGCCATTCCTGGTTTCGAGGATCAGGAGAACAACGCCCGCCCGAGCCGTGGCGATCGCGATGACCGCCGTGGCGGCCGTGGCCGTGGTGACCGTGACGATCGCCGTGGCGGCCGTGGCCGTCGCTCCGAGCGCGATGACCGTGACTTCGACGATCGTGACGACCGTCCGCGTCGCCGTCGCTCCGATGACTTCGAGGATGATTACGACGACCGTCCGCGTCGCCGTCGCTCCGATGACCGTGACTTCGATCGCGATGATCGCGATGATGATCGTCCGCGTCGCCGTCGTTCTGCCGACCGTGACTTCGACGATCGCGATGACCGTGATGCTCGCGACTCCCGTGACGATGATCGTCCGCGTCGCCGTCGCTCTTCCGATCGCGATGACCGTGGCGATCGTGATGACCGCCGTGGCGGTTCCCGTGGCCGTGGCCGTGGCTCGGACCGTAACCCGCGCTACGCCACCGACGACAACTACGACGACTACCGCGCCGACCGCGAAGAGCGTACTGAGCGCCCGCGTCGCCGCGTCCGTCGCGACTTTGATCCGTTCGAGGACTAAATCCCTCTCACGGATCGGTCGCGGCATAGCCGCTCCCCTCACCTACGGGAAGCCCGTAGGGCTTCCCGCTTAACGGTTCGGCATTCGAGGACTGATCGTTCTCTAGCTTCTCTCGGGTGAGAAGGGCTTGATCGCAAACCAAAAGGCTTCTATACCGTTTCATTCGGTATAGAAGCCTTTTTGGTTTTTCGGCTTCTTCGCGCTGCATATTTCGATGTTGAATAAGGCACTCGTGCTGCCGCCATGTACGTTTAGTTGTCGGTTGACAACTATTCCCATGCATCAAGAATGGCGGATGATCATCGAAGGTACTCATGGGCGTTGATCACTGTGGCAACAACAAAGGCCGGGCCCTTGTGAGAGCCCGGCCTTTATGCCGTATGGCGGCGGATTAATCCTTAAAGGCTAATCCGTTGTCAATCAGCGTTACAGAATCGCCATGCACACGAAGTCCAGAATGAACAGCGCGGCCACAGTCCAGATGATCGGGTGAACCTCCTTGGCCTTGCCCTTGCAGGTCTTCACGATGCAGTACATGATGAAGCCTCCGGCGATGCCGTAGGAGATGGAGTAGGAGAAGGCCATGAACACGGCGGCGAAGAACGCCGGAATGGCTTCGGCGATGTCGTCCCACTTGACTTCCTTCAGGGAAGCGGCCATCATGCAGCCGACGATCACCAGCACGCCGGCGGTTGCGGCGGACGGCACGGCGGAGACGACCGGGGCCAGGAACGCGGACAAGGCGAAGCAGATCGCCACAACCACGGAGGTCAGGCCGGTTCGGCCGCCTGCGGCGATGCCGGCGGAGGACTCCACGTAGGTGGTGGTGTTCGAGGTGCCGCAGATGGCGCCGATGGAGGTGGCGATGGAGTCGGCGAACAGGGCCTTGTCCATCTTGGAGGAGAAGCCGTGGCCGTTCTCCAGAGCCTTCTCATCCTCGGCGGAGAAGATGCCGGTGCGGCGGCCGGTGCCGATGAAAGTGCCCAGGGTGTCGAACGTATCGGACATGGAGAAGGCGAAGATGGTCACGATGACCAGCGGCAGCTTGGTCGGATCAGAGAACAGTGCCGGGAAGCCCTCGGCGGAGAAGATCGCGCCGAAGGTCTGCGGCAGCTGGGAGAAGGTCTCGCTGATGGACTGCGAGTTGGACCAGGTGGTCACGCCGAACGGGATGCCGATTACGGTGGTGATGGCGATGGCCAGCAGCATGCCGCCCTTAACCTTCATCACGGTGAACACAATGGCCAGTACGAGGCCGATCAGGAAGACCCACAGCACCTTGTCGTTGAAGTTGGCCAGACCCGGGGTAGCCGCAACGGCACCGCCCTTGGCGGCGGCCTTCGGATCGCCGGGAGTGAACTTGATCAGGCCGACGTTCAGCATGCCCACGTAGGCCACGAACAGGCCGATGCCGCCGCCGATGGCGTGTTGCAGGGACTCCGGGATGGCCAGGATGATCATCTTGCGGATCTTGGTGACGGTGATGAGGATGTTGATCAGGCCGCACAGGAACACCATGCACATGGTCTGCTGCCAGCTGAAGCCGAGGCCGAAGCACACGGTGTAGGTGAAGAACGCGTTGAGGCCCATGCCGGCGGCCTGGGCGTACGGCACGTTGGCGAACAGGCCCATGACCAGGGTGCCGATGATGGCCGCGATGATGGTGGCCAGGAACACGCCGCCCCACGGCATACCCGTCTGCGACAGGATCTGCGGGTTGACGACGATGATGTAAGCCATCGCGAAGAACGTGGTCAGGCCGGCCAGAATCTCAGTCGAGACGGTCGTGCCGTTTTCCTTCAAATGGAAGAACTTCTCCATTTACTCTCTACTTCCTTGGGTTTATGCGGGGCTGCGCACCGCGTGCATAATGCTGCGGCTGGCCCCGGCGAGAATTGCGACTCGCCCTGATCGGCCTGCCCAACGCGCGTCAGGCGCTGCGCACCCAATCAGAACCGTGGCCGATTATAGCTTGTGGAGGCAACGTGAACGGGTCCGGGAGTAGACTGACTGCCAGAATAATTCGGAACAACTCAGGGGACACGCAGGACACACCCGTGGAAGGAAGGCGCGCGATGAAACCGGCCGTCGAAGTCAGCATCACCTCTTGGAAGAAGAATGTCGTCAAGCCCGGTCAGGAGTACGGCCGCGTACTGCTGATGCCCGGCACCGGCTACAACTGCGACCGTCCGCTGCTCTACTGGTCGGCCCAGGCTCTGGTCGAGGCCGGCTGGCGAATCGACCGCATGAACGTACGCAACGCTTCCGACGACCTGTCCACGGTGATTCCGGTCCTCAATCAGGCGATTGACGGCTGGGTGGCCGCCGCGCGCGAGTCCGGCGCGGGTAAAGCCGGTGATTCCGGGGATGGCGTTGCCGCCGATGATTCTGCTACCGTGCTGGCCGATGGCGCAGCTGGCTCGCCGAACCGTGATTCCGACACCCCGTCCGGCCCTCGCCTGTTGCTGATCGGCAAGTCGCTGACGACGATGACCTACCCACATGTGGCCTCACACTACGGTCTGCCGTTCGTGCTGCTGACCCCGGTGCTGCATCACGCCGACTTCGATCCATCCGCCCGGGTGATTCCGGTGCCGGCTGTCGGCGATGATATCGTCGCCGAATCCGAGGCCCCGAGCGTGGCCGAAGCAAGGGCGATCATCCGCGCGGAACAGGCCGGCCAGTCGCACGCCGCCAGCTCCCGATACTCCGGCCCGGCACCGCTGATCTGCGCCGGCACCGCCGACCCGTTCTACGATCAAGCCCGCGCCAACGCGCTCACCCCGCACGTGCACGAATACCCGGATGCCAACCATTCGATCGAGGTACCCGGCCACTGGCGTCGCTCGCTCGACTATCTGAAGGAAGTCACCGCGTCCGTAGCCCAGTACGCCGCCACGCTGTAATGCCCCGCGACACGCCCGAATTCTGCAATGTCGCTGACCATCCGTAATCTAATCATCCGTAAACCACAGACCGTTGGTTGAAGTGCGCGCGAGTGCATTTCCGAAGTTTGGTTCGCCAAGCCAGCGCAGGTTGAGAGATATAAGCCCGTCAAGGGCCGGCGAAGGTCGCTTCGCGAGATTATATTGCTCTGCCTGTGCGCAGGGCTTTTTTGTTGCCCGGCCGAAAGTTCCGAACTCCAAGTCAACGGCCGACTTAGGAAGGAACGCCATGAAGAGGCCCGAAAAGGAAGCGGTAGTCGCTCAGCTTACGGAAGAATTCCGTAACGCTGACGCCGTCTACCTGACCGAGTACCGCGGGCTTACCGTTCCGCAGATTTCCGATCTGCGTGAAAAGCTAGGCCGCGATACTTCCTACACCGTGGCAAAGAACACGCTGGCACGCATCGCCGCCAAGGAAGCGGGCATTGAGGGTCTCGACGAGATTCTCTCCGGCCCGACCGCCATCACCTTCGTGAAGGGCGACTTCATCGAGGCTGCGAAGGTCATCCGTGACTTCGCCAAGGACAACAAGGCTCTTGTCATCAAGGGTGCCGCCGCTGACGGCACTGTCTACGATGCCGAGGGCGCCAAGAAGCTGGCAGACCTCAAGTCCCGCCCGCAGCTGCTTGCCGAATTCGCCGGCGACATCAAGGCATCGATGGCCAAGGCCGCGTACCTGTTCAACGCTCTGCCTACCAAGGCTGTGCGCACGATCGACGCCCTGCGCGAAAAGCAGGAGAAGGCTGCCTGATTTACGCCCTCACGGCATGAATCAGTCGCTTCGATAATTTAAACAATAAGGTTTATTAGGCAGCGGATCTACCACTTCGTCCGCCGCCAAGATTGAAAGGAAGCCATAATGGCTAAGTACACCAACGATGAGCTGCTGGAAGCCTTCGGCGAGATGACCCTGGTCGAGCTCTCCGAGTTCGTGAAGGCCTTCGAGGAGAAGTTCGACGTCGAGGCTGCCGCTCCGGTTGCCGCTGTTGCCGCTGTTGCTGGCGCTGCTGCTCCGGCTGAGGAAGAGAAGGATGAGTTCGACGTCATCCTCTCCGCCGTCGGCGACAAGAAGATCCAGGTCATCAAGGCTGTCCGCGCCATCACCAACCTCGGCCTGGCCGAGGCCAAGGCTCTTGTCGACGGCGCTCCGAAGGCCGTCCTCGAGAAGGCCAAGAAGGAAGATGCCGAGAAGGCCAAGGCTCAGCTGGAAGAGGCTGGCGCCAGCGTCGAGCTCAAGTGATTTGTGCGGCATAAGCCGCAATCACAGCTTTTCGAGGAACCCCGCACCTGTGTTTCAGGCTGCGGGGTTTCCGCATACTGAGTAGACTAGTTGACGAGGACGAGGCGGAGAACGCGATCCGGCGTGGAAACACAAAGCTGGCAATGAGCGAAAGTTGTCAATTCTGTGCCCAGTAATCCGCCAAAAGCCGGTAAAAGATGACACAATGGCACGTAGTGTGGTCAAATAGTGTGTCCAGGAAGGCGGTCACGGTGAGCGAGTGGACGGTGAAGATCAACGGTGTCGACCGGATCAGCGTCAAGCCGGGGGAGTGCGTGGAAATCGGCCGTAAGCCGTTACGCCCCCTTGCCGATGATGGCAACACCCGCCTTGACGTCGCCGATCAAACCAAATCGATGTCCAAACGGCACGCCATGTTCACGGTAAAAAGCAATGGCACGGCCTCGGTCCGTGATCTTGGATCGACCAATGGATCGTATGTGGTGCGGGAAAATGGCGATTTGTTGCGCTTGCCGGCCAATGCCGAGTTCCTGTTGCCGACGTCTCCCATGCGCATGCAGTTCGGCGATGTGCCTGCGGACTTCATTCGTGTCGACGATCCAGTGGCAAAGCCGCTCGACCTCAAGGTGCCTGATTTGTTTGGCTATGCGGTTCACGAAGCACCGCAGGAGCCGGATGCGGCGGATATGTCCGTCGACGATATTCTTGATTTGCGGGCCGGCGAGCCGACCGCCATCTTCAGCGCGGATAATGTTCGACGCAAGGTCGACGAGCTTGAACTTGGCTCGCTGAATATCACGCAGCCAGTGACGAAAAACGATGAGCCGGCCATACCCCGTGATCTGTTCGCGGATGCGTTGGCCCAGCATGCCGAGCAGGAGACCGAACGCAAAAACCAGCAGGCCATGAACTCCGTGGCACTGCCGAAGCAGCAGACCGAACCTGAGTCGACGATTGTAACGCCTGCATCCAAGCACAGCAGGATCTCCGGTATTGTTCCAGTAGATGCCATCGCCCATGCCGTTGTTAAGCACGCTCCCAGCACAAGCGAGCCGGCAGTGGCGTCGGCGGCGGTTGTTGAATCCGATGTGGTGGCTGGCGCAAGCAAGTCAGCCGAAAACGTTCAGTCCGCTCCGAATACCAGGAATGCCGGCGATTCTCAGCCGGCGGACACTGTCGAACAGCATGCTGAAGTTGCCCAGCCTGAAGCCGCCCGGGAAGCCGAAGCCGCTCAATCTGAAAACACCCAGCCTGAGACCGCTCAGCCGGCAACCGCCCAGTCTGAAACCGACCAGCCGGCAGCTGACGTACCGGACGATCAGCAGCGGACCGCAGCCGAAGCATATCAAGAAGCCACCGCAGCAGGCGTAGCAGACCAGCAGCCGGCTGCCGAAACCGCCCAGCAGTCGGTATCCGAAGCATATGATATCGACTCCACGGGCGTACACACTCCGGTCTTCGAGCCCGGCTCGGTGTTCGAGCGTGTGGCCAAGGGCGAGCTGAAAGCACAGGAGCCGGCAGTCGAAGTCGATGGCCTGACCTCTGACGAGGCAAAAACCACGCAAGATTTCAATGTTCAATTCGAAGTCGCCCGTCATCCCGAATTGCTGGCGTTCCTCGCCATGAATCCGTACCTGTACGACGACATGTATTCTTGGCTCGCCGCCCGTGGCGAGGCCGATATTGACGAAGCCCTGTCTCACAACAAGGGCTATCAGGAATACCGCGAAGCGGTTGGAAAGTGAGTCGAGAGATGACCCAGAGCCAGACTCAGAACCAGAATCTCACGGAAGGTCTGAATCGCATCCGTCGCTGGCGTGACCAATACCGCAGCATGCAGCCGCCATCGCCGCTCGAGGATGTGAATCAACTGGCCGCGAAGCTGGAGATGACCCATGCCCATCCCTCCGGCATCGCCCAGCTGTTCGCTTCCGGCCATGTCCGGTTGGATTCGTTGTTCCGCGACACGGGTGTGCTTAAGGCCGCCGAACGCCATATTGGGCGCGTGCTGGATGACCAGGCCGCCAAACGCAGGATTTCCGGCGTGGCGGAGTTGTCGCTCGTGGTCGGCGTGGCCACATGGAAGGGCAACGCGCTGCCGGTGCTGTTGTACCCGGTGAGCGTCACGATCGAGGATGATGGCTTGTCGACCACCATTCGATTCACCGGTCGCGTGACCCTGAACGTCGCGTTCGTCAATACATTGCGTGAGCAGGGGGTGTTCCTGGATGAGGATTCCCTGTTTGACGGTGCCAGCTATGACAGTGGCACTCCCGAAACTTCCGCGATGTTCGCCCGTATTTCGTCCGAAGCGTCGGAGCGTATCTCCGACTTCGCCATCGAGCGCCAGATTGTGCTCGGATGCTTCATGGACCCCTCGTCGCAGATGATCAGCGAAAGCCGACAGTTCATCGACCAGCTGGAGAACGGCCCCACCGGCAATGTGCTGTTGGACGCGCTTGCCGGCGACGAATCCGCCCGCACCGCGCTCAAAGATGCCAATATTCCGCAATACAGTCCTTTCGACGTAGACCCGCATGCTGAGTACGAAGTCGGCGATGTGGACAATACGGTGCGATATGCCGCGTCACTTGCCGCCAATGGCCATAGCATCGTGGTCGACGGCGCCTTCCCGAAGGGCACCGCGGAGCAGGCTGTGGCCATCGCATCGCGCTGCCTGATGAATGGTCGTTCCGTGCTGTACGTGCCCGGCGTGGCCGAGCAGAAGCGTCTGTTCATCCAGACGGCCTCCGCCAATGAGATGAAGGCGCAGGTACTGGATGTATCCGATGAACACGCCAACGCCGCGCTTGATAAGCAGCTGATTGCCGCAGTCGGATTCCAACCGGGAGTCGCCACCCAGCGATTCGACCAGTTGGCCGACGAACTCGTGGGCGTGCGTTCGCGCTTGACCCGCTATCTGGGCGACCTGCACGGGGGCAACGATAAGTGGAATGTGTCCGCATACGAGACCATTCAGAATCTGGCCCGTATCTCCGTGCTCCCGACGCACCCTGCCACCCACGTTCGACTTGACGAGTCAAGTGCCCTGAGCATCGCCAACGATATTGACACATGGATCGGCAAGATGGAACGCGCCGGCGAGCTCGGCGAATACACCATCGGCCCGGAAGACACCGCATGGTACAAGGCGTCCATCACCACTGAAGAACAGGCAGTAACCGCCTACCAGCGCGTGGACGATTTGCTGCGTCGCTTCCTGCCCGCCACCCGTGAGCAGGTGGCACGCACCGTGCAGACCTGCGGATTCCCGGTTCCTCCCACCACCCGCGAGTGGGAGCGTCAGGTTACGGTTTTGAAGAATCTGCGACGAGTGCTTGACGTGTTCCAGCCGGAGATTTTCGAGCGAGACATCAGCTCCATGATCGAGGCCACCAAGCCGAAGAGCCAGCGCAAGGCCGAGGGCACGTCGATGGGATTCTGGGAGCGCCGCCGCCACATCAAGGAAGCCAAGGATCTGCTGCGCGTCGGCGCGCAGGTCGAGGACTTGCACGAAGCGTTGAAGGTAGTCGCCAAGCAAGGGGAGCAGTGGCATCAGTTCGTGCCTCACGGCGGTTGGCCGGTGCTGCCCAGCAAGCTCGACGAGATCATCTCCACCCAAGAGGCGCTGGTCAGCAATATGACCGCGCTGGATACCGTGCTTTCCACCACACCCGCTGGTGGCAATCTGGAAACCGCCGATTTCGAGAAGGTGGAAGCACGCCTGAAAGCACTGCTGGATGATCGCAAGGCACTGGACACCTTGCCGGAGCGTTGCCTGCTGGAGCAGGAATTCGCCTCTGCCGGACTGAACGAACTGGTCGCCGATCTCAACGCTCGCCGAGTGAGCGTGGAGCAGGTGCGCGGCGAAGTGCAGCTGGCCTGGTGGACCACCGTGTTTGAGGACATTGTGCGTTCGTCCGCCATCATCTCCAACCAGGATGGTGCCGCGCTGCAGGCCGCATCCGACCGCTTTGCGCAGGTCGATGTGGAGCACGTGCGCTCCATCGGACCGATGGTGTCGCAGGAATCCATGCGCCGCCTGTGCGACATGCTGTTCTCCCGCACTCAGGAAGCCAACCAGATGCACACCGTGCTGGCAGGGCGCGCCAGTGTGTCGCTGAGCAGGATTCGCCGTGATCATCCGGAGATTCTGGCCGCGGCCAAGCCGATTCTGGTGGCCGCGCCGGGTACGCTCGCCGCACTCACCGAGCCGGGTGTGCTGGCTGATGTGGCGATTCTCGATGCGTGCGCGCACATTCCCGCTATCGAGTTGCTGTCCATCATCGGCCGCGTGCAGCAGGTGGTGGTGATCGCCCACTGCGCGACGGCAACCAGCGAAAGCGTCAAGCAGCTGATCGACACGTTGCCTCATATCGAGGTGGATGCTGCCCCATCTCGCCGTGCGCCGCGCCTGTCCGCATTCCTTGAATCCGAGGGATATGGTCCTGTTCGCTATGATGTGGCCACCGAGCCGGCTGCCGGTGAGGTGCGATTCCACCGTGTGGAAGCGAGCGGTGTGCCGGTTATGTCTTCTGGTCTGGTGGAATCCAGCCAGCCGGAGATTGATGAAGTGGTGCGTCTGATTACGCAACGTGCCGCCGGTTTTGCCGTGGTTCCTTCCAGCTATCGACTTGTGGTCGTGATGTTGACCGACGCATTCCGCACACGCTTGGGTGCCGAATTGAAGTCGTTGGCAGGCAAATCCAAGGCGATGGGCCGATTCCTGCGCCATGTGCGGTTGGTTTCCTTGCGTGACGTGGCCGGAGGTCGTGCCACTGACGTGATTCTGTCGATGTGCTATGCGAAAACCACGCACGGACGTCTGCTTCAGCAGTTCGGCCCGCTCGAAAGCACAGGCGGTCGCGGACTGTTGCTGGATGCCCTGGCATTGGCGGACCACAGCTTGGATATTGTGTCGGCCTTTGGTTCCGAAGATTTGGACGAAGAACGACTGCACCAGTCCGGTCCTCGGTTCCTGAAGACCATGTTGACGTGGGCCGAACAGCTTGACGACCGTCCGGTGCTTCCGTTGCGTGATGCGGCAGGCGGCAACGTGCTGTTCGACGATATCGCCGACAGGTTGCGCGCGCGAGGACTGAACGCTGCTGTTGATTATGGATTCGACAAGGGCGTGAAGATTCCGCTCGTGGTGGGATTGAAGGACAAGCCGTTTGCCTTGGCCGTGCAGACCGATGACGCGAACTTTATGTCCGTGCAATCCACGCGTAGGCGTCATCGTTTGTCGGCACAGGATCTCATTTCCTTGGGCTGGAATGTGATGACCGTCTGGAGTGTCGCCGCCTTCGTGAACCCCGATAAGGAAGTCGACCGTATCGTCAGCCGTATCGGTGAGATCTATCGCGAGGTTGAATAACCATGGCGGAATACTCGGCTACACGGCGCACACCGCGCAAGCACAAGCGCGTGGTGATGAAGGGCACTGAGCAGTTTGACGCTGACGGTGTCAAACTCGAGCCCGGAGACATGCAGACCGACCAACAACGGCAATCCGACGACGACAAACGCATCCTCGGCGAACTGCCGCCGCATTGGGCCGTTTTTAACGAGCGCGAGTAGGAGTTGGGGCGCACTCTGTGCGCCCCAACACTGTGTTTTCCGCAGCCGACAGGCTGCGGAAAACACAGTATCGGCCGAAGGCCGATTCCGCTTCCTACCGCACAACGGCCATAATCGCTCCGGCCTGTTGCAGCTCCATAACCTTGGCCGCGGCCTCCGGCGGCATTGCGAACGACACCAGTCGGTCGTTGCTTCCCAATGCGCCAGTCGTATCCGGTTTGTCGACATTCATCACCGTGGCGTTCTCGGCCAGCGTGCAATCGGCACCTTCGCAACCGACGGCGGAAACCAGTCTCACCTGATCGCCGGCCAATACATCGTCGACGCTACTGGCCAAGCGGACTTCAATCACCGTAGTGCCGGTCGGTGCTACGGGCGCATCTCTGGCCATATGCGTGGAAATGGGATCGGCTGCTTCGATATCGATTTGCGCCACCTTGCCCACCACATCCTCAATATTGCACGCCCAAGACGGGCCTATCGCAGATACCGGCATATCAGCCAACTGAACGTCGGCGGCCAGAATAATGTCACCCCGTCGAATCGAGCGGGCGGCCACCACCATCGGCTCGGTCTCCACCACGGCCAATACGGCTTCAATCCCAAACAGCACTGCGAGTCCCACGCACAACGCAGCAGTGAGTCGGCGCAAGGCATCCGCCATGCGCCGTCGCCGCAATGAGCCGCGCGCAGGCGGCTTAATAAACGAAAAGGTCACCATGCAACCATGGTGACCTGAAGTTTTTCGTAAGCGCAAGCCAAATCGACCTATGTGGTTCTAGCTTGCCAAGTTATCCACAACGCTTCAAACCCGTGCAACAGACAGTGCCCGTAGTGCCAATATCCGCGGCATACCGCCGTCGACACCGTCGTTTACAGAGGAAAAGCGGGTGTACAGACCTTACTTGCCGGATTTGTCGGTGCGGTAGAAGCCGTGACCCTTGAACTCAATCGGCACGGCGGAATACACCTTGCGCACCTGCTCCTGCGAGCACTTGGGGCACACGGTAATCGGGTCGTCATTGAACGACTGCTGTTCGGTGAAGTCATAGCCGCAGTTCTTGCAACGGTAATGATAGGTAGGCAACGGATTCCTCCAACAAAGTCATATTTCTCGCGGATGGCCCAAACGCCATGCCACGCAACCGTTCATATCCTAGTCGCCGCCCTGACACATTGGCGTTACGGTCTTACTAGCCAGCTTGCTGTTGCCACTCTGGTTCCATCGGCCAGTGTGCGTGGCTGGTTGGTCAGTCTGGCTTGCGCCGAGTATCTTGGCCGGCCGGCCAGCTCAACAGGCCCGATGAGCTAAGCCGCCGGTATCCCTCCGGCGTCAGCACTCCGTCGGCCGGCACATCATGTGGTTCGGCCGGCAAATCAATGTCCAACACCTCCCACGGCCAGCACACCGCAATCAGGGGACATGCGGGCTTGCGGCGAGCCAAGGCCCGGTCATACCAGCCGGCTCCACGCCCCAGACGATTGCCCTGCGGGTCCACTGCCAAAGCCGGAGCGATGACCAGATCGGCCTTCTCCAACGCTTCGGGCGGTAGAACTGCGCCAGTTGGCTCATCGGGTCTGTGATGGACGGTGCTGGGAGAGCTGCAGCTACCGGCATTGTTCGCGCCACCCACTGCATCCATCGAGCGCAATGATTCCAATGAATCCAGCACACTCCAGCCAATTTCCAACCCAGACCCCAACCTTGGCACCAACACGTGGCAGCCATGAGCCCGCAGCCATCGCAACAGTGGCCGGGTTTCGATTTCCGAACCCATCGACACATATGCCGCCACTGTGGGACCATCCTGAATCATGTGTGCTGGGAACCGTCGCACCAGCAATTCACCGGCCGCTCCGCGTTCTTCCGCTGGAACGCGCTTGCGCCGAGACAGTATATGGTGGCGCAGCGTCGCTTTATCCGTCTTCTCTGTTTTCTCTGTGCCGCTGTAGTCGCTGCCGATATTCATGCCACTGCCCACTTCGCTCATACCGCACAATCTAGTGTTTCCATCGTAAAACGAAAGTGGCCACGGTAGCGGCGCAAGACCTTCATATGGCTACAATAAAGGCCGTGTCAGTTTTCCAGTCGATTAAAGAGGCGTTCAAGCTGGACCACCAGATCCGCCCGCCACGTCTCACCCATCCCGGTTTCCCGATAGTCCTGCGCCCCCTGACCATGGATGATGAGGACGGCTGGAACGAAGTGCGCTGGCGCAACAACGACTGGCTGGCACCTTGGGAATCCGGTGACCCGATGCATGGCGGCTCCATCACATTCAATCAATGGGTGCAGCGGCAGCGCCGTAACGAGCAGCATGGCGTCGGCGTGATCTTCGCCATCGAATACCAGATGCGTATCGTCGGCCAGATTTCGTTGGGAGCCATCGTGTATGGTGCCATGCGTACCGGCGTGGTTGGTTATTGGGTCGATCAACGGTGCGCCGGCCGCGGATTCGCGCCAATGGCACTGGCCATGCTTGCCGATTGGGCGCTCGGAGACCCATTCGGGCCCGCGTTGCATCGGCTGGAAATCGCCATTCTGCCGGATAATGCGCGTTCTTTGGCTGTGGTGCGTAAGGTCGGAGCCCATCATGAGGGACTGCGCGAGCGGTATATGTATGTCAATGGCCAGTGGCGTGACCACGTAACGTTTGCGCTGTTGGCTGAAGATATGGGGCAAGGGTTCGCCGCTAGACTCGCCGCCGCCGGTTCCAGATAAGCGTCGACCGGAAGAATTCCGCTCCGACACGCCCGGACGGAAAGCCCCAGTTCGTCGGCACGTCTCCTATCCTTGACTCTATGGGTTATGAGTCACTGAGCACTGTCGTCGTGCTGGTGATTGTGGCGATTATTATCGTTGTATGGCTGCCCGTACGTACGGCCAACGGCATGAAACGTGTGGACGAGCACCGGCAGGATCGTTATTCGCCTTCCCTGCATATCGTTGATGCAGAGAACGGCAGACGATTCGGAGACATCAAGCCGCATAAGGCGAAAGGGGCAGCAATGCCAGCATCAACACCGTCAGCGAGGCTGACATCTGAGCACATCGCCCATGTGCGGGAACTGCGCCGCGCGGCCATCCGCCGCCGGCAGATTCTCGCCGTATGCCTGCTTGCCATAACCGTGTTGGTGTTTGCCGTATCGTTCCCCCTGCATTTCAGTCCGCTGCTTGCTCTTATTCCGTTCGTGCTGTTGCTGCTGGTGCTGGTGCTGGGAGCCAATGCCTCACGCCAGGCCCGGCAATGGGAGCGCAAGGTGGTCCGCTACGAGCGGGCTCATAGCGGTACGGGCTGGTCCAAGAAACCGTCTGCCGAGTCCAAGGACAGCAAGCGTGTGAACAAGGCCGAACCGGTTGCGGCCGTAACTGCGCCTGCCGAGAAGCCTGCCGAGCAGATTGAGGATGCTGCCACCGAGGTCATGGAACAGCGGCAGATTCGCCGCGCGCTACGCGATGCCGAGATTGAGCAGGCCAAGGCCAAGGCGTTGCGTCAGTCCGCCGCCGCATATCAGGCCGCGGAAGAGCACGCCAAACAGTCTGAGAAGTCTGATATTGCACAGTCCGCCGCCGATAAGCCTGCCGCCGAGCCGTCTGCTATGGTCGATGAATCCGCCGACCGTAAGTCCGCTGCCGAAACCAGCGAATCTTCCGCCACACCTGATGCCTCCGTTCGCACAGACAAGTCGATTGAGTCGGACAAGTCCGTCGCCCCTCGAGTTAAACCATCGCTTACGGTGCGTGACGAGCGCGATGAGCGCGACGATGCCGCTGCCGCTGCCGATGCCACGTCGGAACTGGTCAGCGTACGCCCTGCCCGAGCACTGGACGTCTTCGATATGTCCACCTCGCAGGATCTCATCTCCTTCACTTTGGGTGGGGAACATAACGCCGACAACGCTCCGGAAAGCTTGGAGATCAAGTCGACCCGTCAGGTGTCCAAGGCGGAACCTGTCGAACCCGCAGTGGCGGAAAAGTTGATTGACGAGGCCCGAGCCGTCAAGGCCGCGGACGATGCCAAGGCCGTCGATGCAGGCAAGGCTGTCAGTGCCGGAAACGCTGTAGACACTGAGCCGGAGCGGCGCGATGATGCCGATACGGACGCCGATGACGAGGCTGCAAACGCCGCCCAGCGAGCCGCATTCCACGAATCCGAGGAACGTGCCGACGTCGAAGCGCCAGCGGCGACCACCGATTCGTTGGGCGCAGGCCTGGACTCCATTCTTGCCCGCCGCGGCAACTGAGCGTTGCGATTCGACGATTTTCTCTCACAGCGTTAGCACTCGAGTTGGCAGAGTGCTAATAATCGCGCTACGATGTGTCCTAGCGCAAAGGGACAACGCAAGTGATCGTCAGCCTCTTGAGACGTTCTGGCGCGGCATTATCGAACTACAAGTAGATACGAGGTGACCCACAGTGTCGATTAAGCTCACACCGTTGGAAGACAAGATCATCGTCAAGCAGGCCGAGGCCCAGACCCAGACCGCTTCCGGTCTGTACATTCCGGACAATGCCAAGGAGAAGCCTCAGCAGGGTGAAGTCCTGGCCGTTGGCCCGGGCCGTCGTGATGACAAGGGCGAGCGCATCCCGATGGATGTCAAGGTCGGCGACAAGGTGCTGTACTCCAAGTACGGCGGCACCGAAGTCCACTACGAGGGTGAGGACTACCTCATCGTCGGCGCCCGCGACATTCTCGCCATCCTCGGCTGATTAGTCGCCTAGCGAACTTCAACAACCCCGACTGTTCCCACGGACAGTCGGGGTTTTCTCTTGCCAGGCGGAAAGGGGCTCCCCCCGGAGAGGGGAGCCGAAAACCGCTCCCACCAAACGCCCAGCCATGCCTGCTATGCATAAGGGTGCATGCGCGCAACGTAGTTGAGTTCGGCGTTGCACCGCATCTACACTGGGTAACGGATTGGGGTCCCTATGGAAGAGGCTCAGTCGGCGACTTGGCCGAGCGGCTTAAGACATTTTGCGCAAGACGGCAATAGATCGACGGTATGTTGTTTTTTTCCGTGTCGCAGGTTCGTAGCGTCGTCGCGCTGTGCCAATGGTTGTCTCTCTACCGACGCTGAGTGCCGTGGCATGAGGCCAGCGTCGGCAGTGGGCCACGGAATGGCGATGCGCCGATGCTGAGCCGCGTTGGCGTCGTTATAGGGCCAGTTTTTGGACCATTGCCGACGGCAAATCGGCGTTTTGTGTCGGCGACGGTCCAAAAACTGGCGGTCTGCCGACGATAAGTGCCGTCATCGTCGGCAGACCGCCAGGTATTGTCCCTGTGCCGACGTAAAAAGCCCTGCCATCGTCGTCACCGAGCCATCTTGTGACTCACTGACGGCGGCAGCAGGGCGGAAGAGGCCGAAATCATGCGCGCGGTGCGGTCTCACACCTCGAATCCGGCCTCCACCAGCGCGTGATCGATGTCGCGAATCAAATCGTCCGTATCCTCCAGACCCACGGCCAGACGGAAGAAGCCGCGGTGGAACTCAGGCGGGTACAGGTGCTGGCGCTCGTCATCCTCGCCGAGGAACACGATCAGCGATTCGTCATGGCCGAGCGAGACGGCCGACGTAATCACATTGAGCTTGGAAACGAACCGGTTGTGCCCGTCATGATTGGTGTCGAGGCCGAACGACAGCACGCCGCCGAACCCGGAGTCCGGGCGGGCCAGCTGGCTGACCGCCACCTCGTGGTGCGGGTGCGATTCCAGACCGGGGTACGCCACGAAACGCACCACATCCAGCGATTCGAGATGCTTGGCAATCGCCAAGGCCGAGGGGTCGTAGGGCAGCGCGTAGGCGTTCGCCAGCGTGATGGGGCGACGGATCGCGCCGGTTTCGGCGTCGACCCCGTTACCGAGGTGAATGGCCAGCGTGCCGAATCCGAGCGGCTGGTCGTCGAATGATTGTCCGTGATGTACAAGATCAGAAGCCATGCGCCCAGCATGCCGGCATGCGCTGTGCCGCCGCAAGCAGGCGACGCCACTCGAAAACCGCGCCATTGCAAGGTTCTGGAACACCATATAAGAAAAATGATTGGGTGAAGTGCGGGGTGCAGCCTTGGTCGGGGCTGTTTGCAGGGCCGAAGCGGGCCCTGAAAACACGCTGTGAGACACGCCGATAAAACCGCAGAATTCCGCGGTAAAACAAGGTTCGCGTAGGGGCCGATTTGCATACCTGGAAAATCTGTGGTTATATAGCCAAGTTGCCTGTTGAGGTCAAACACCGCGGCGGGAAACAGACTGGCGGATTTCCCAAGCGGTCAAAGGGAGCTGACTGTAAATCAGCCGCTTCGTGCTTCAGTGGTTCGAATCCACTATCCGCCACGCCCCGATAGCTCAGTGGTAGAGCACTTCCTTGGTAAGGAAGAGGTCGTGAGTCC
>SAMEA3387453__coassemble_719_pt1 | contig 14768 bp, 10 predicted proteins | sample SAMEA3387453__metabat2_high_PE_014 | metagenome-assembled genome bin SAMEA3387453 (sample SAMEA3387453) | Felis catus | biome: Faeces | place: United Kingdom | collected 2012
CTATTCTGCGGTTCTCGGCTTATGTCATGCGGGATAGCAGATACGTCAAACGATTGATGTATCTGCGAGAAGAGAATCGTGTGGGACGGCAGATGAACAATGGTAAAAACCGCGTGCCGTCCCACAAAAAGGAATCAGGCCTGCCACCATTGGCGCAGGGGGTACCACTTGCCGTCCGGGTGGGCCACGCGATCCGGCTTGACGGCCAAGAACTGGTGAATCTGGATGCCGTCGAGCTCGAAGTTCAGAGCGCAGGCGGCCATGTACATACCCCATACCTTGGCGCGTTCAAAGCCGACCTGCTTGACCGCGTCGTCCCAATGCTCGGAGAGGTTCTGGTTCCAGTGATGCAGGGTGAGCGCGTAGTGCTGGCGCAGGTTCTCCTGATGCACCACGTTGAAGCCGGCGTCATGGATGCACGATTCGATGAAGCCGGGCGCGCCGAGATCACCGTCCGGGAAGATGTAACGGTCGAGGAATTCGTCGGTACCGGGCTTGCCGTGAGGCTTGTCATGGCTGATGGTGATCTGGTGGTTCAGCAGTCGGCCCATCGGCTTCAGAAGGCGGAACATCTCTTCGAAGTAGCTCTGGTAGTTCTTGACGCCTACGTGCTCCATCATGCCGATCGAGCAGATACCGTCGAAGTCGTGCTCAGGCACCTCGCGGTAGTCCTGCACACGCACTTCGGCCAGATCCTGCAGCCCTTCACGGGCGATCCATTCGTTGGCGTACGCGGCCTGTTCCTTGGAAAGGGTGACGCCGAGCGCCTTGATGCCGCGACGGGCGGCGGTGATGACCATCGAACCCCAGCCGCAGCCGATGTCCAGTAAGCGCTGGCCGGGCTGCAAGTCCAGTTTGTCGAGAATCAGGCGCAGTTTGTTGGCCTGTGCGTCTTCAAGGCTCATGTGTTCGTTGTCGAATACCGCGCAAGTGTAGGTCATGGAGGATCCAAGGAAGTCGGCGTAGAACTCGTTGGACATGTCGTAGTGGAAGCTGACGGTTTCCGAATCGGCCTTTTCGGTGTGCGGCATCAGGCCACGCTTGATACGGGCGAACTTGCTCGGGCCCTCGGTGGCGGGCACCGGCGGCTTCTTGAAGCCATGGCTCAGGATGCCGGCAGATACGCGGGCAATTGATGTGGGAGTGAGTGGGCGAACGTATTTGGACAGCGACACCAGCTTGCGCATCGCCGGATACGGGTCGGCGTAGTCAATGCCGTCCACGTCGAAATCGCCCAGAATGTATGAGCGCACGATGCCGATTTCATTCGGGTGCGCGAGTAGCTGGTACATGCAGTTCGGCGTGGCGATTTTGACCTTCAAATCCGCGTCTGCCGGGCCGAAATGCGAGCCGTCGAAAGCGTCGATACGAACGGGAGTGGCGGGGTCGAGAAACAGGGACGCCATCTCGCCGACCGTCATAGCCTTGCCATTTGCCATTATCTACCTCATTCTCTTATGATGATCACCCCAACTGTCGAGGTATCTTAGTCCTCTTCAGGAGACTGAAACCGTTGAATACACCATCTGGTGAACCAGTTCGCGTTCGGCTGATGAAGCACGAATGGAATTAGGCATCTCGCATATTGATTGCGCTACGCGCGAAGTAAGCGGATGAGAGACGAGTTTCTCGGAGAGCGTCAGATGACTCCGGAAAATGGTCTTATCGTTGAGATTTCGGGCGATGGAACTGGTTTGGTCAATGGACAATAATTCGACAAGTGCGGAATTCCGCCATTTCTTGCCATTATTTTCAGTGTTGTTCTTTCAGCGTGTTTTCAGGTGAATGCTCATGCGCGGAGTAGACTGGGGAACCGTTGGACCACTCAAAGACAGAGTGGACCACCAGTTAAGACACTAGCTCAAAAGGAGAGCCCCTATGGTGTACCGCATGATTTTCAACCAGACTGCATACTTCGGACGTGGCGCGATCAAGGAGATTCCGGCCGTCGCCAAGCAGCACGGCTTCACCAAGGCATTTATCGTCACCGACCCGGTGCTGCTGGAGACCGGCACCGCCGAGAAGGTCACCAAGGTTCTGGATGAGGCCGGCCTGCCGTACGAGGTGTTCTCCAACGTCAAGCCGAACCCGCCGGTCGAGTGCATCAAGGACGGCGTCGCCAAGTTCGCCGAGTCCGGTGCGGACTTCCTGATCGGCCTGGGCGGTGGCTCCCCGCAAGACACCTGCAAGGGCATCGGCATCATCACCGCCAACCCGGAGTTCGCCGACGTGCTTTCTCTGGAAGGCGTCGCGGATACCAAGAACCCGTCCGTCCCGATCTTCGGCGTGCCGACCACCGCCGGCACCGCCTCGGAGACGACCATCAACTACGTGGTCACCGACACGGCCAACAAGCGCAAGTTCGTGGCTGTCGACCCGCACGACATCCCGATCGTCGCTTTCGTGGACCCGGATCTGACCGACTCGATGCCGCGCGGCCTGAAGGTCGCCACCGGACTTGACGCCCTGACCCACGCCATCGAGGGTTACATTACCCCGGGTGCCTGGAGCCTGTCCGACTGCCTGTCCATGCAGACCATCCGCATGATTGCCAAGAACCTGGCCAAGTCCGCCGACGGCGACATTCCGGCCGGCGAGCAGATGGCCTACGCGTCCTACATCACCGGTATGGCCTACTCCAACGTGGGCCTCGGTCTGGTGCACGGCATGGCTCACCCGCTGGGCGGCCGTCTGGGCGTGGCCCACGGTGTGGCCAACGGTATTCTGCTGGCCCCGGTCATGGAATACAACAAGGACTTCACCGGTGAGAAGTACCGCGACATCGCCGATGCGTTCGGTGTTGAGGACGCCTACACCGGCGACCTGGAGAAGGTGCGCGAAGAGGCCGTGCAGGCCGTCCACAAGCTGACCGTGGATCTGAAGAACCCGACCACGATTTCCGAAGTGGGCGCCACCGAGGCCGACCTTGAGCCGCTGGCTCACGATGCCTTCAACGACGTGTGCACCCCCGGCAACCCGCGTCAGGCAACCGAAGAGGACATCCTCGCGATTTACAAGTCGCTGATGTGATCAGTCAATGACAGTAAACATTAGCTCCCTCTGATGAGGGAGCTGTCAGCGTAGCTGACTGAGGGAGAGAAGTTGCGGCGTAGCCGCTGAATAATAGGTATCGGCCTGCGTCCGATTCAATGTTTTAGCGACTGCGTCGCAGTCTCTTCCTCAGTCTCACTTCATTCGACAGCTCCCTTATCAGAGGGAGCTTGCATAAGCAGAGGGGGCTCGTATATCTAGCTACTTTTCGTGCTTTTCGTCGTAGACTTCGTCGGTGGGGGTCTCGTCGTACAGCTGCTTGCCTTGCGCCTCCGCCAGTTCCATCTGCTCGTTGATCCACGCGGCTTCAGCCGGATTGATATCCGCGGAATTCAGCACTTTCTGCCACACCGGGTAGAACATGTGCATCGCCGGATACATGGCGGTGAACAACACCTCCGGCTTATGCGTGCGCGTATGTTGCGGATGCGCATCAAACGTATTCTTAAAACGTCGCATGTAGCTCAGGAACGAACTCAACGACGTATCCATCCGTCGCGCACTCATCGCGGCGATCATGCGCGGCGAGTACACGGTTTTCAGATCCTTGCCCATCAGATGCAGGGAAATATCGATATCCTCATGCATCACATCGGCCTTATCCCGGCAGACCTCATTCGCAATCTGATGCCAGGCCGAAGCGCGCAAGGCCATATTCGAGCCGAACAGCAGCGGCTGGCCGCCATCGGCGCGGTAGATTCGCTTGCGCAAGGAATTGTCGCCCTTCAACCCAAAATGGCGTGAGGGCATGTCGTAATACATCACCGGACCAGTGGCACCCATCGCGGCCGGGTCTTCGGTGAAGATGCCGGAGACCACCTCCACCCAGTCAGGCCGGATCATACAGTCGGCGTCAAAACGGCCCAGCACATCGCCGGTCGCGGCGTTCAGGCCAAAGTTGCGGGTGGGAATCAGCCCCTGTTCATCGTTCTGGTGCAACAGTTTGACCGGGGCCTCGGGATGTTCGGCAATGAACTGTTCGACAACCGCACAGGTGTTGTCCGTAGAACGATTGTCCACCACCAGCACCTCATGCGGCATGATGGTCTGACGGGTGGCGTTCAGCAGGCAGTCGCGGATGCGTTCGGCTTCGTTCCACGCTGGGATGATGATCGAAACGTTGAGCATAACATCAACAATAGAAAAGCGGGTGTACGCCGCCGGCGTATCCGAGCTTCAAACCCCTCGCTACAATGGGGAGCCATGAGCGAACGCGTGCGAAACGTAAACAGCACCGACACGTCGAGAACCGGTGCCGCAGAGGCCGGGGCAGACCCGGACGACGAGAATCGTATCGACTTTGGTACTTTGTTCCCCGCCAAGGGAGATTCCCGCAGGCCACCGGAATGGTTCGGCCGCGCGCTGCTGTATGTGGCCCTCGCCGTCATCGTATTCATGTTCTGCTGGCGCTCGTGGGGCGACATCTCCTATCTGGTGCTCGACATCATCATCTCGCTGTTCCTGGCGCTGGCCGTCGAACCGCTGGTGGTGGCGCTGGTGGCTCATGGCTGGAAGCGTGGCGTGGCTTCCGCCGTCAGCTTGGTGGGCGTGGCCGTGGTCGTGGGTGTGCTGCTCACGCTATTTGGCAACATGTTCGTACAGCAGATGATTGCCATGGTCCGCGGTTTGCCGGCCATGTATGAGCAGATTCGTGAGTTCGTGGACCAGTATGCCACGTTCAAGATGCCGGAAATCAGCAATCTCGGCATGGAAATCTTCAACAATATCCAGACCTCGTGGGTCACCGATTTTGCCGGTACCGCCATGAGTACGGTGGGCGGCCTGTTCTCCTTCCTGCTGAACCTCATGACCGTGGTCATGACCGCGTATTACATCTCCGCCGCCGGCCCCAAACTGCGCCGCTCCTTCTGCCAGTGGCTGGCCCCCAACACGCAGCGCCGATTCCTGCTGGTGTGGACCGTGGCCCAAGGCCAGATTTCGTCCTTCCTGTTCTCCCGTTCGATTCTGGCGTTGATCAACGCCACCTGCACTGCCATCTTCTTAGAGATTCTGCATGTGCCCTACTGGCTGCCGTTGGCCCTGTTCTGCGGCGTGGTGTCCCAGTTCATCCCCACGGTCGGCACCTATATCGGCGGCGCGCTGCCGGTGCTGTTCGCTTGGGGCAACCGCGGATGGACGTACGCCGTGGCGGTGCTGGTGTTCATCATCGTCTACCAGCAGATCGAGAACCTGATTCTCTCGCCGAGGATTTCGCAGCGCACGATGGATATCAACGCGGCCGTCGCCTTCCTCGCGGTGCTGGCGTTCGGCTCGCTGTTCGGCGCGTTTGGCGCGTTCCTGGCGCTGCCGGTCACCGCATCGCTGCAGGCCATCTTCCGTGCGTACACCAAGCGCTATGAGCTGATTGACTCACCACTGATGAACGATCCGACTCCGGAGAAGAAGTCCAAGATCGTCGAGGCGTCCGAAGCGTTCGGCGAGCATGTGCTGCAGCCGATCGGCGAGCACATGCCGCGTGCGGCCAAGGGGTCCACCAGCCGTGTGCCGATGAATGAGGAACTGCGTTTGCTGCAGGAACAGATCTATGCGATTCCGCCACACGAGACGAAAGAATCCGATTTGGACGATTCCGCCACCGTGGCGATTCCGCAGCGTGGTGCCGCGGATACGCAGCAGTCTGAGCAGCCCAAGCAACGCAAGCAAACCAAGCAGTCTGATCAATCTGCCTCCAGCAATCCTAGGGCGGGGTGGCGCTGATGACCCTGCTTTCCGTACTCGATATTCTTCTGGTAATCGTCGGTGGTGCCGGCATGATATATCAGGGACTGTGCATCGTGATGTCCCTGTTCGCCAAGCCCGTGCGCTTCCCCGACGCCCCGATGACCAACCGGTATGCCGTACTGATCTCCGCGCGCAACGAAGAAAACGTGATCGGCAACCTTATTGGGTCGATTCGCGATCAGACCTACCCGTCCGACCTCATCGACATCTGGCTGGTGGCCGACAACTGCACCGACAACACCGCCGACGTGGTGCGGTCTTTGGGCTGCCATGTGGTGGAACGCCACAATCTTGAACTGGTTGGCAAGGGATATGCGCTGACGTATCTGTTGGGGCATATGCTCGACATCGGTGTGGCCGATGATTATGAGGCCTACTTCGTGTTCGATGCCGATAACAAGCTGGACAAGCATTACTTCGAGGAAATGAACAAGGCGTTCTGCTCCGGATTCAAGATTCTGACCAGCTACCGTAATTCGGTGAATCTGGCGGATAACTGGGTGTCTTCTGGTTCTGCGCTGTGGTTCATCCGTGAATCGCGATTCCTGTCTAACTCGCGTATGATTCTCGGTTCCTCTTGCCATGTGGGCGGTACGGGATTCATGTTCTCCCGCGAGGTGATGAAGCGGAACAAGGGATGGAAGTTCCACCTGCTCACTGAAGATCTTGAATTCACTATGGATTCGATTCTGCATGGCGACCGCATCGGCTATTGCGGTACTGCGATCCTCTACGACGAGCAGCCGGTTACCTTCTCGCAAAGTTGGCGTCAGCGTTTGCGTTGGAGCAAGGGATTCCTGCAGGTATTCCGTTATTATGGCTCGGCATTGCTGAAACGCGCGGTTCGCGAACGTGATTTCTCCTGCATCGACTTCACCTTGATGCTGTGTCCGTTTACCGTGTTGGGCGTGATTCGCGCGGTGATGGGCTTGCTGTTCGCCGCGTGTGGCTTCGTGAGTTGGTCGAGCCAGCTGCAATCGCTGGCCGGTTGGTCCAGCGGCATCATCACATCGGTGTTGGGTCTGATGGCATTGGCTGCATTGACCATCATTGTCGAGCACGACCAGATCGGTGCCACGAACAAGGAGCTGCTCGCCTATGTGCTCAGCTTCCCGATTTACATGCTCAGCTACGTGCCGATTTCCTTCCAGGCCATCTTCGCCAAAGCCCAGTGGAAGCCCATCGCACATAAGGGCTGACCGAGTCCGCTAGTCCGGAGCTGCTCAGCGGGGCAATCCAACAGCAACCCGGGGGTGCTGCGCTGAGGGTTGACTGGTGGGCTAGAGTAGATGCATGAGCTTAGACAATACTCAAAGGAATGTCGGATTTCAGCCGCCGATGATGCCAGCCGCCGCTCCCGCGTCTTCGCAGTCGCAACAGCCACAGCCGCAAGCATGGCCGCCGAACCCGAATACGGCGGTGTCCATTCGCGGCCTGTTCAAGCACTTCGACCGGAAGATCGCCGTCAACGGGCTCGCGCTTGACATTCCAATCGGCTCGTTCTACGGACTGGTGGGCCCTAACGGCGCCGGCAAAACCACCACGCTCAATATGGTGACCGGTCTATTGGTGCCGGACGCCGGCACCGCCATGATTCTGGGCCATGACGTGTGGAGCGACGTGAACACGGCCAAGCGCATGATCGGCGTCATGCCCCAGCCCGACCAGATCTTCGACCGACTGACCGGTTTGCAATTGCTCGTCTACTCCGGCATGCTGCGCGGCATGAGCCGCGAGGAGACCACGCGTCGCGCCCAGGACCTGCTCAATGCTTTCGACTTGGCCGGGGCCGCCAACACGATGGTCACCGATTACTCGGCCGGCATGACCAAGAAGATCTGCCTGGCCTCCGCGATGATTCACAGCCCGCGCATTCTGGTCTTGGATGAGCCGTTTGAATCCGTGGACCCGGTGTCCAGCGCCAACCTCAAAGACATTCTCATCGAATACGCGAAGACTGGCGGCACGGTGATCATCTCCTCACACGTGATGGCATTGGTCGAAAAGATGTGTACGCATGTGGCCGTAATCAACGACGGTCTGGTATGCGCGGCCGGCACGGTGGACGAGGTCGCTGCTGGCGAAGAACTCGAAGACCGCTTCCTGCAACTAGTCGGTGGCCGCCACGAAGCCGCCCATCTCGCGTGGCTCGATGGCGGGCAGGCCCAAGCCCAAGCACCAACTTCGGCCCAGACGATTCAGCCGATTCTGCCTACGCCCGCCACACCCACCGATGAGGCCCGCCAATGATCAAGACCGCCATCACCCTGGTCCGCCTGCGCTGGACGCTCACGCTCGCCACCCTGCGAAAATCGGCGTGGCAGACCGTCGCCTATGTCTTTTCCGCTGTACTCGCGGCCGGCACCATCATCGGCACCGGCGTGCTCGCATGGTTCATCGGCATACTGCCGCCCTTCACCGTGAACGCGGATGGCTTTCCGCTGAACATCCTTGGTCCCGGAGGCATCGTCAACATAGTCGTCGTGCTGGTCGGCGCGACCATGACCATCTTCATCGGCTTCATCCAGCTCATGATGCTTGGCGAAGGCTCCACCATGAACCCACGCAAATTCGCGATCTACGGCATCGCCGACCGCAACCTGCAATTCGGCTTGCTGCTTTCCGGCCTGTCCGGCATCCCCTCCCTTACTGGCGTGGCCTCACTGATGCTCTGGACACTGGCCTATCGGCATATGGGACCAGCCGTAATCATCAGTTCCCTCCTCGCCGCAGTGCTGGCCGTCATCACCATGATGAGCATCTCCAAACTGGTCATCGCCCTATCCACCACGCTGGTGACCAGCAAACGCGGCAAAGGCGCGTTCTACATCTTCATCGTGCTGACTTTCGTCATCATCTGCCAGTTGCCGAACATTCTGGTCAACTCCGGCATAGCCTTCAGCCTCAACACCGAGACCTGGGGCGCGGCGACCGCCATCGCCGCATGGACGCCGTTCGGTGCGGCCTTCCAACTGCCGTTCGACGCGCTTACCGGAGCTTGGGCGGTGCTGATCGCCCGCATCGCCATCCTTGCCGTCACATGGATCGTCTGCTTCGCCGTATGCACTTGGTGTCTGAGGCATGAACGGCTCACCATCGGCGCAAACAGTCCGTCCGAGACCGCCAAAGGCATCGGCGCATTCGCATGGATGCCCGATTCGGCATCCGGCGCGGTGTCCGCACGCCTGATCACCTATCTCAAACGAGACCCCCGCCAAGCCATGACCTTCGCCATGCCGGTCCTGTTCCTGATCATCTTCGCCTTCCAGGCGCACGGCATCAGCGCGGTCGTCTGGCAGTCGCTGATCTGGTGTGGCTGGTTCATGTCAGTGGTGGAAAGCAACGGGCTCGCATATGACGGCCGCGGCTTCACCATGGAAGTCATCGCCGGCGTGCGTGGCCGGACCGACAGAATCGGCCGCGTGCGCGTCTACGTCGGCATCATGGTCGTCTACATGGTGCTGCTCTATCTCGCCGGCATCGTGCTGGTCGGCGCACTGACCGGCCGCTGGGCGCAGCCCGATGACCTCGTCACCGGCCTGATCTTCCTCGCCGTGGGCATGGGCGTCGCCTTGAGCGGCCTGGGCGTGGCCGAAGTCACGTCCTGTGTGCTGATGTACCCGGTCGCCTCAATGGACAAGCCGTTCTCCGCGCCTCAAGGCCGCGCCATGGCCCAAGGCTTCTTCCCGTTCGTCTACGTGCTTGGCAGCCTGCTGCTGATGCTGCCCACCGGCATCGTGGCGCTGGTCATGCTGCTGACGGGAGCCGAAGGCGGCATATGGCTGGCGATTATTCCGGTCGCACTGGCCAACGGCATCGGCATCCTGGCACTCGGGACATGGCTGGGCGGTAAGCTGATGGATGCGCGAATGCTTTCGATTGTGGCAGCACTCGACTCGTTCGCCTCATTGCAGAAATGATCGCCTTGGCATAAGGAGCACGATGGTATCTACAGCGGTATCACGCCGTCAGCGGCGTGAAGCGCAACGGCGGACCCAACGATCGCATCGCCGAACACTGACCGTCATCATTTCCGCACTGACCACCATCGCCCTGTTCGCGGGGTACTGCGCCGCCGACATCACCGACGTGGCCCCCGGATTATTGACGTTGAAGCCCGTCGCCGCACCTGTTTTTGCCGATCCAGCCACCGCCAAATCAGGCGGCACCGTCGCCGGCACCTTGAACGCGAACAAGGCCATTGATTCCACGGCCGCTTCTGCGCTGGTCAACGAATTGCTGTCCGCGCAAGGCGTGGGAAACGATACGTCGGTGATCATTGAAGACGCCCAAGGCACCGTCGCTGCCGAACATGAGTCGAACACTCCACGCGAGCCTGCATCCACACTGAAAACGCTGACCGCGCTCGCCGCCTCATCCACCCTGAATATGGCATCCACCTTGGATACCCAAGTGTTCCTCACCCAATCCGATGACGGCACCAATACGTTGACCCTCAAAGGCAATGGCGACATGCTGCTGTCTGCAGGCGATTCTGACGCCAACCATACCAACGGACGTGCCGGTCTGAACACCTTGGCCAAGGCCACCGTGGCCGCGCTCGCCCAGCGAGGCATCACTTCCGTCAATCTCGAGTACGACGACACCCTATTCGGCGACTCACGCATTCCGGCAGGTCTGTCGGAAGGCGGCGCGGTCTTAAGCGACTACACCGTCTACTTCACGCCGGTCTCATCAATGGCGATTGATGGAGGCCGCCAATACACCGCCGATACGCCTGCGCCGGCCGACCCTGATGATTCGGCCGGATACCCGGAACTGTCCCAGCACACCGCCAGCGACGTGGCCACGAAATTCGCCGAACTGCTCCAATCGAACGGTGTGGCCGTTACCGGAGACGTGACGGCAAACACCGCTCCATCCGGCGAAACGCCTTTGGCCTCGGTGAGTTCGGCAACACTGTCCGAAATCATGGCATACACGTTGCGGCATTCGGACAATACGCTGGCCGAGGAGTTCGGTAGACTCACCGCCTTGGCGAAATCAGCGACAAACAGTCCTGAAGGCGGCACGGAAGCGGTCAAATCCACTCTGAACGATCTCGGTCTCGACACATCCGGTCTGACCATGGCCGATTGCTCCGGCCTGTCTCCCGGCTCCCGGCTCATCGTACGCACGCTGGCGGCCGTCCAACAACGTAATCTGACCACCGAGAGCGGTGCTGCTGGTGCGGAAGGTCTATCCATCGCGGGGTTGGTGGGCACGGCGCAGGATCGGTATACGGATGATGCCGTGGCCGGTCTGCTGCGCGTCAAAACCGGCAGCCTCGGCACGGTCACGTCGATGGCCGGCAATGTGTCCCGTACCAATGGGGGAGCGTTGTCGTTTGCCGTGGTGGTCAACAATCCTGAGGATTATGCCGCCGCGCGTAGCGCCATCGACTCGTTCATCACCAAGCTCGTGGGGCTGTAAAAGAGGCATCAAGGGCCATCAAGGGCTACAAAGGCCGTAAACGTCCATAAACGCACGAGTGCCTATAACCAGAAAAGAGTGGTGAGTACATGGCATATTCCGCACGATTGCGCAAGGCCGTAGGCGCGGTCCGAACAACGCTGAGCGCCGTGGAACTATGCGATGTGCAGGCTCCCGAATTCGCGCAGCATGGGGACCATGCCGTTGCCTCCGATGCACCACTCGTGCTCGTGGCCTGTTCAGGCGGGCGCGATTCGATGGCGCTGGCCGCGGTAAGCCATATCGTATGCACGTCCATGGGCGTGCGTTGCGGTGTCGTGATTGTGGATCACGGCTTGCAGGAGGGTTCCGAACAGGTCGCCGGCGAGGCCGCGGATCGTTGCCGTGCGTTGGGACTGGGCCCGGTCATCGTGCGCAACGCAACCGTGCAGGCACGCGGTGAGGGCCTCGAAGCGGCCGCACGGCAGGCCCGGTACAACGAGCTGTGCACCGCGGCGCGTGAATCAGGTGCCATTGCCGTGCTGTTGGCCCACACTATGGACGATCAGGCGGAAACCGTATTGATCGGACTGCTGCGCAGCCGTGGCGTGGATGCGTTGGCCGGCATGCCGCAGGTCTTCACACGCAGTGGCGTGACTTTTGCGCGGCCGCTGCTGACCCTTACTCGAGACGAAACCACCGGCCTCTGTGAAGACTTGGGTGTGGAATATTGGGATGACCCCACCAATGGCGATGCGGTAGACGGCGAGTTGCCGGACGACTATCCGTTGCGCTCGCGGGTGCGCCACGACCTGCTGCCGGCCATCGAACGATTCGCTGGATTCAATGTCACCCGCCATTTCGCCGAAAGCGCACAGCTGGCCAGAATGGACAAGGAGTATCTGGATCAGCGATCCGACGAGGTGATGGGGGAGGCGGTTACGGCAGTTGACCGGCCGGCATCGTCGGCAGCGGTATCGACCGATACGCCACGAGCCTGTGCTGCAGACGATACCAACGATTCGGGCCATGGCATCGGCCTGATGATCGGCGTCAAACGTATTGCACGTGAGCCAGAGGCGATTCGGTTGCGGGTCATCGCTCACGCGCTGAGCCAGGCCGGTGTGAACGCCAGTGCCGCCCAGATTGCCGCCATCGACCGGCTGGTCGTCGATTGGCATGGCCAAGGCGGCGTCTCACTTCCCAGAGGTTATTCAGCCAATCGCAAGAAACACGTCATTCGCGTGTGCCAAGATGGAGCGCATGCGAATCGCTGACGTTGAGGAAGATATTGACCACGAGCTGGTCAGCAAAGAACAGATCGATGCCAAGATCCACGAGATGGCCGCTCTCGCGAGCGAGGATTACCGCGATAAGAATCCGCTGCTCGTTGCGGTGCTGAAAGGGGCCGTGAATACGCTGGTCGCGTTCACCCAGGCCATGAGCATTCCTGTACAGATCGACTTCATGAGCCTTTCGAGCTATGGCTCGGGCACAGTGTCGAGCGGTGAGGTCACAGTCAGGCAGGATTTGTCCGCCGATGTTCGCGGACGGCACATTTTGATTGTGGAGGATATTGTTGATTCAGGACGCACGCTCGCGTGGCTGGTCGCAGAACTGAAACGTCGTGGTGCCGCTTCCGTGGAGGTCTTCGCTTTGCTGAGCAAGCCTTCCCGCCGAGAAGTGGACGTTGATGTGAAGTACGCCGGCTATGAGATTCCGGACGAGTTCGTCGTCGGCTTCGGCCTCGACTTTGACGAACGCTACCGCAACCTCGATTCGATCGCGGTCCTCAAGCCGTCCGTCTACCAAGGAGTGCAAGCATGAGCTTCCCGCAAGGGCCGGGTAACGGCAATAACCCGAACCCGAACAACAACCGTAACAACGGCAACCCGTTCACCAACCCGTTCAACCGTGGCAATAACGGGAACAATGGCAAAGGCAACAAAGAGAACCGCCCGATATGGCAGTCCCCCTGGCTGTGGGGTGCCGTGCTCGTGGTCATGGTTGTGCTGATGTTCCAGATGTTCGCCGGCGGTGGCACCAAAACCATCGATACTAAAGATGGTTTCGCGCTGATCAATCAGGGCAAGGCCACATACGCCGAGATCACGGACAACAAGCAGGTCGTCCGCCTTGAGCTGAAGAATGACTACACCAAGAAGAACGCCGACACCGGCAAGGTGACCAACTACGGCAAGAACGTGCAGTTCTACTACACCTTCGCCCAGGGCGCACAGGTGGCCAAGGCCGTGGAGAACGGCGATCTCGAAAAGGGCTGGACCTCGAATATCGAGCAGACCAGTGTGATGAGCTACCTCATCACCTCGATTCTGCCGTTCGTCATCATCCTTGCCTTGTTCTGGTGGCTGATGAGCCGCATGGGCGGTGCCGGCGGCATGCTCGGCATGGGCGGCAAGAAGAACAGCGGCAAGCTGCTCGAGGGCCAGACCCCCACCACCAAGTTCGCCGATGTGGCCGGTGAAGACGAGGCCGTGGCCGAAGTCGAGGAAATCAAGGACTTCCTCAAGGATCCGTCCAAGTACAAGGCGCTGGGTGCGCGCATCCCGCGCGGCGTGCTGCTGTACGGCCCTCCCGGCACGGGTAAGACGTTGCTGGCCCGAGCCATCGCAGGTGAGGCCGGCGTGCCGTTCTACTCGATGGCCGGCTCCGACTTCGTCGAGATGTTCGTCGGTCTCGGTGCCTCCCGTGTGCGTGACCTGTTCGATGAGGCCAAGAAGAACGCTCCCGCCATCATCTTCATCGATGAGATCGATGCCGTGGGTCGCAAGCGTGGCTCCGGTATGGGCGGTGGCCACGACGAGCGCGAGCAGACGCTGAACCAGCTGCTCGTCGAGATGGACGGTTTCGACAACGACACCAACCTCATCATCATCGCCGCCACCAACCGCCCTGACGTGCTTGACCCCGCTCTGCTGCGTCCGGGTCGATTCGACCGTCAGGTAGGTGTGGCCGCGCCTGATCTGGAAGGCCGTGAGGCAATTCTGAGGGTGCACGCCAAGGGCAAGCCGTTCGTACCGGACGTCGACCTGCATATGGTCGCCGTGCGCACGCCGGGCTTCACCGGTGCCGATTTGGCCAACGTGCTCAACGAAGCCGCGTTGCTGTGTGCCCGTGCCGGTGCCCAGTTGATCGACAACCGCGCCATCGACGAGGCCATCGACCGCGTTCAGGCCGGCCCGAAGCGCAAGTCTAAGGGCATGGCTCTGGAAGAGCTGCGCAACACCGCATACCACGAGGGTGGCCATGCGCTGGTGGCCGCCGCCTTGAACAACACCGATCCGGTGACCAAGGTGACGATTCTGCCGCGAGGCCGCGCCCTCGGCTACACCGCCGTCATGCCGACCTCCGACCGCTACTCGCAGTCGCGCAACCAGCTGCTCGACCAGATGGCCTACGCGATGGGTGGCCGCACCGCCGAGGAAATCGTCTTCCACGACCCGACTACCGGTGCTTCGAACGATATCGAGAAGGCTACGAGCATCGCCCGTACGATGGTGATCGAATACGGCTTCTCCGATAAGCTCGGCGCCATCAAGTGG
>SAMEA3387453__coassemble_812_pt1 | contig 12858 bp, 8 predicted proteins | sample SAMEA3387453__metabat2_high_PE_014 | metagenome-assembled genome bin SAMEA3387453 (sample SAMEA3387453) | Felis catus | biome: Faeces | place: United Kingdom | collected 2012
CGGTGTGGGAGCGGGAGTAGGAGTCACCGGAGTAGACGGCGTACCGCCCTGGTTACCGGTATCCACCCGGTTGGCGGCGTCCTGCTGTTCCTTCTGGTACTGACGATTGTAGGAATCGACCTGGGAAGCGATCAGTACGGTCTGGGCCGCCTGCTTGGCGGATTGGGAATCCAGACTGTCGATCATGGAAGACAGTTCGTCACGCCTTGCTTCGCCTTCCTGGCGCAGCTTATCCAAAGCGTCACGTTCGCTTTGCGCGGTTTCGGCGGCGGTCTGTGCGGAAGCGGCCTTCTCATCGGCCTGGGTCTTGAGCACAGCGATCTGCTTTTCGATGGCCGCCAAGCGCTCGCCACGATTCTTCGACGTGCTCAGTGAGGTCGCGGCGGAGGAAGCCGCATTCGCCTCGTTGCGGGACAACGCGTCCCGGGACTGCATGGAATTGACGAAGTCCTGTGTGCTGGTGGCACCCGTCACCACGCTCATCACGTCGGAAGCATTCGAGCCGTGCATCTCGTCACGGGCCAGCTGGGCCACGGCGGCGTGCGCGTCATCGTAGTCCTTGCCGGTCTGCTTGATCTGCTCCTCAAGCGTCTCCTTGTCTTTCTGCGCGGCGGAAAGACGTCCGGATGCGGCATCGGCCTCGTCCTGAGCGGTGGCGGCATCCTCGTTGGCCTGTGTGACCTTGGCCTGCGCGGCGACAATCTTGTTGTTGGTCAGATCGTCCAGCTCAAGTACCTTATTCGCCAGGTCCTGGCTGGCACCGGCCAGCTGCTGCTTGAGTTCGGCCTCGCGCTGTACCGACGCGGCGTGCTGGTTCTGCGCATTGATCAGGTCGGAATAGGTGTCTGCCTGGGCAGGCTGTGCCGAGCTGAACGCCAGACCTCCCACACAGGCTGCGGCGGCCACCAATGCCGCCAGTGCGGGCTTGATCACACGTACATTCGTCATATGTGAATAGTCCTTTCGCTCACTTAAGCCAATACCATAACATGTGAACCTGAGAGGCTTGCACACGATGTCATCACATTTCTCGCGGGTAAGCCGGCCACGTTACGCCCTCAAATAACGCCGCAACGAGATGGTTGAAGCGATGATGGACAGCAGTATCGCGCCCACAACCAGGAACGGCGATATCACCAGTACCGTGAGCTGATTCACATAAGGAATCCATGTAACGGATTTCGCCAGCCAGCCGGTGACGAACACGTTGACGATAGCCGAAAGCATCAGGCACGAGAGCACCGAGCCGATCAGCGAGGCGATGGTGCCCTCCAGAATGAACGGCAGACGAATCGTCCAGTTCGAGGCACCCACGTACCTCATGATTTCGGTTTCGGTTCGTCTGGATGCGGCGGACATACGAATGGTGGTTCCGGTCAGCAGGATGGCGACCACCACCATCACGCCGGCGAGCACAGCCGTAACCGCCGTGGCTCGGTTGAGCACGGCGAACACCGGGTCGAAGATCTGGCGCTGATCGGTAACGTCTTCCACACCCTCCTTGCCAGAGAGCACTTCGGAGACCACCTGATATTTGGTGGGGTCCTTGAGCTTGAGCCAGAGGGAGTCCTGCATATCGTCCGCGGTCAGCGTACGGCCTTGGAATTCACCGTTCGGGTACTGCTTGGTGAAGGTGTTGTCGTAGAAATCCTGCTTGCTGACATAGTCGATGTTGGAGACCACGTCGTTGAGTTCATCGCGAATGGTTTTCTGCAGTGCCGTGATCTCATTGGCTGAGGGCGATTTGCCGGAAGCACAGTTCGCGGACTGGCTGGTGCCGTCGGGACATAGCCACACCACGACCTCGACCTTGTCGTACCAGTCGCCCTTGGCTTTGGTGATCTGCGCCTGGGTAAGCACCGAAGCGCCGATGAACAGGAACGAGATGAAGGTGACCAGCGTCAGCGACAGCAGCATCGACAGGTTACGGGTGAGGTTGGCCCACGTTTCGGACAGAATGAATCGTGCTCGCATGATGATCCCCCTTACTCCTTCGCGCCCTCAGCGGGTTGATCGTCGGATGTTTGGTCTGCGGCGGACTGCTCGTCGGCGGACTGCTCGTCAGCAGGCTGCTCGGCGGCGGACTGCTCGTTGGCCGGCGGTGCGGGCGGCTCCGGCGGGGCCGGCAGTTCCGGCGGGGCCGGCGGCTCGGCGGCGGATGACACGGACGTATCGGCAACCGCGGCGGTCGCGGCGGACTCGTCCTTGAACGGGTCGAACGCCTGGGTGCTTTCCAGGGCGGCGGCCTGCTCATCCAACGGAATGCCCTTGCCCCAGGTCAGCGTGTCTTCCAGCGGCGCAAACGTCTCGCCATAGCGGCCGGTGCGGCCGGAATGCACGGAATTGGCCAAACGGGCGATGCCTTCAGACGGCTCGTCACTGCCCTCGATGGCCTTGGTCGCCGCCGCCAGCACATGATGGGCGGTGTCGGACTTGGCTTCGACTTCGGCATCCGGGAAGAACAGGGCGGAATCGTAGGAGCCATGAGCCTCGTCACGCACGATCTTGCCGTTGTGCAGTTCGACCACGCGCTTGCGCATCGAGTTGACGATCTCTTCGTTATGCGTGGCCATGACGATGGTGGTGCCGGTGCGGTTGATGGCGTCCAGCACTTCCATGATGCCCAGCGAAGTGGTCGGGTCGAGGTTGCCGGTGGGCTCGTCGGCCAGCAGAATCTGCGGGTGATTCACGTAGGCGCGGGCGATGGCCACACGCTGCTGCTCGCCACCGGAGAGCTCATGCGGATAGTTCTTTTCCTTGCCGGTGAGTCCCACGGTATTCAGCACCTTGGGCACCAACGATTTGATGGTGGACCGCCGCGTGCCGATCACCTCAAGGGCGAACGCCACGTTCTCCCATACGGTTTTGTTATTGAGCAGCTTGTAATCCTGGAACACGAAGCCCAGCGAACGGCGGTACTGCGGCACTTGACGGTTGGTGATGCGCCGCAGATCGTTGCCGGCCACGCGAATCTCGCCGCTGGTGGCCTCCTCCTCGCGCAACAGCAGGCTCAAGAGCGTGGTCTTGCCGGAGCCGGACGCACCCACAAGGAACACGAAATCACCGCGTTCGATATCGAGGTTGATGTCGTCAAGCGCCGGTCGGGTGCCTTTGGGATAGATCTTGGACACATTGTCCAGTGAGATCAGCGCCATAATGCTGCTTACTCCTCGGTTTCGGCGGCGCGGCGCTGTTCGTGGCGCCAGCGGATGCCGGCCTCGATGAACGCGTTGATGTCGCCGTCGAACACGGCCTGGGTCTGGCTGGTTTCGTAGCCGGTGCGCAAATCCTTGACCATCTGGTAGGGGTGCAGCACGTAGGAGCGCATCTGATCGCCCCAGCTGGCCTTGATATCGCCGGCGAGCTCCTTCTTCTTCTTGGCCTCCTCCTCGTGGCGCAGCACGAGCAGTCGGGACTGGAGCACGGCCATGGCGGAGGCGCGGTTCTGAATCTGCGAACGCTCATCCTGCATGGTCACCACGATGCCGGTGGGAAGGTGGGTGATGCGCACGGCCGAGTACGTGGTGTTCACGCCCTGGCCGCCGGGGCCGGAGGAGCAGTAGGTGTCCACGCGGATGTCCGTATCCGGAATGTCGATGTGATCGGTGGCCTCGACCAGCGGCACCACTTCCACGGCGGCGAAGCTGGTCTGGCGGCGACCCTGGTTGTCGAACGGGGAGATGCGCACCAGACGGTGGGTGCCGCCTTCCACGGACAGTCGGCCGTAAGCGTAGGGGGCGTCCACCTGGAAGGTGGCGGACTTGATGCCCGCCTCTTCGGCGTAGGAGGTGTCCATGACCTTGGCCTTGAAGCCGTTACGCTCGCAGTAGCGCAAGTACATGCGCAGCAGCATCTGCGCGAAGTCGGCCGCGTCGACGCCGCCGGCACCGGAGCGGATGGTCACCACGGCGGAACGTTCGTCATATTCGCCGTCAAGCAGGGTCTGAATCTCCATCTGGTCGAGATCCTTCTGGATCTCGCCGATTTCGCTTTGCGCCTCGTCCAGAGAGTCCTGATCGCCCTCCTCGTGGCCGAGTTCGACGAGCGTTTCCACATCGTCGATGCGCTGGGAGGCGGAGTTCAGACGCTTCAGCTGCGATTCCGCGGCGGACAGCCGGCTGGTGATCTTCTGGGCGTTTTCCGGGTCATCCCACAGGCCCGGGGCCGCGGCCTGCGTTTCGAGATCCTTGATATCGGCCTTGAGTCGGTCGACGTCCAGCGCCTTGGCGATGGATTCGTATTTGGCGCGGGCTTCGCCGATCGCCTGGGTAAAGTCAAATTCTGCCATCGTGGTTTACCTTACTGTTGATTCTTTGAGATTCCTTGGGAAGTCACGTCCTTGTTGACAGCCTTCGCACATTCCTCTGGCGTTGGCGGGCATTGCCGCGCCACACGCGCATCCGCCTGCAATCCATGCTGTCAGAAGGTTCCGGGCCTGCCTTGCCGATAACCGGCCGGGCGACCTCACGAATCCCTCGCATCAGACGTGTTCAACTGCGGGCACGAATATGCGAAGGCAACGTCAAAGCCCCGCGTAAATCGCCGGGATGACCAGGGAGCCGAGCATGGCCACAGCTATGACCACGCACACCACACGCACGATGGTGCGGCGGCGGTTCTCACGCTGCTGTCGGCTGTCCTGATAGTTACTCACGAGACCAATAGTGTACTCACCGCTTACGACCGCAGGACTTGCCGCCGACGCCCGCCCTGCCGGTGGACCCCCACGGCCCTTTCCCTTGCGCTTTCAGCGCCGCCAGATGGTGTTTCATGGCCACCAGCATGATGTGCGAATCCTCAAGGCCCAGGTGGCGTTCGTTGTGGGCGGAATCAAGCGCGCCCTGACGTTTGGCGTAGGCGTCGAGCGTGTTGTCTCCGTAAGGATGCTCGTTGGTGGGTACCGCGCCGGGGTCCCACTGCCGGCTCATCGGCAGGGTATCGATGATGGTGATGCGCCCGGCGCGGTAGCTTTCCGCGTATCCGGCGACGTTCAGCATGAACCAGCTATGTTCGAAGGTGGCGTTATGCGCCACGTACGGCTGCTGGGTAAGCCGCGCGAGCAGGCCGGCCTGGGCTTGGGGCCATTCGTCGAAGAGTCGGTACCCGGCCTCGCTGCTGCGGCCGCGTACATCGATGCCGGTGAGTTTGGCGATGAGGGCGTTGCCGAGCGCCGCGTTTTCCGGCGGCACGCCAAAAGCGAGGCGGGACTGGCCGTAGGCGTCGCCGGCGGCGTAATAGCCCTGCTCATAGGCGTATGTCTCGGGTTCGCCGGCCGGGCGCGGACTGGCCATGTTCATGAACTCGAAGCCGACGTCGATGATGTAGTCACGTGCCGGATCGATGCCGGTGGTTTCGATGTCGATGCCCATCACCGCATCCACGTCGCGGCCGGGCAGGTAGGCGTCGCGCCAGTCGGGCTTGGGATGGTGTCCGGTAGCGTTGCCAGACGCGGCGGCACCACCCGGCAGAGCGGCACCACCCGGCGAAGTCGCGCCGGAGAGATTGGCGCGGGCCATCGCCGCATCGCCCGCCCGCTTCTGGAAGCGCTGGGCCTTACGCCGTTCGGCGCGTGCGTCAAGAATCGCTGCCGTACGATCTTGGACATCGTCCAAGGCGACTGTTGTGGGGAACTTGACATCGCTGTTTTCGGCGGCAGTGTTTCCGGCAGATGTGCCACCGGCTTCGCCGCTCAGATCCAGCATGCCTTGGTCATCGTTCGACGGGCCGCTGCCGGAGTACGGCTTGAGCACGGCAATGGTGGCCCTCCCCCGCCGTTCGCGACTGACCGCCCATAGGTGTTGCTGTTCGCCCAGATGCAACAGCGTGTTGATGTTGTCGTTGAGCCGACGATTGGCGTAGGCGAGCGCGCGAGGCAGACGATAGGAGCCGATGAACCGGTCGAAATCGGTCATGAATGCGCTGTTGCATTGGGCGATGATCGATTCCAGACGCTCGCGTGTGGCGTAGTCGGCCTTCAATGCGTCGTGGATGGACTGTGGGGTGGATTCCGGTATTGTGCCGACGCCATGCGCCAGGTCCAGAGAACGCACCCAGTCCCAGTCGATGGTGGTGCCATCGGCGTCCTTGGGCATGGACGCCGCCCATTGGGGAATGTCTCCCTTGGCGGCGTCGAACCATGCACGGTCGGTCATAGTGCGAAACCGAGCTCTTCAGCGGCCTCGGTGGGCACCGGGTCTTCGCACCAGTAGTCCTCGAGGTTCTCGTTGGTGGTCAGCGAACGGATTTCGGCGCGATCGATATACAACTCGCCGCTCAAATGATCGGTTTCGTGCTGGAAGATGCGTGCGGGCCAGCCGTGCAGCGGCTCGCTGTGGTGTTTGCCGTCTTCATCATCCCATTCGGCGGTGATGTCGAGCCAACGCTTGCGCACAGCTTGGTATCCGTCGAAGCTCAGGCAGCCCTCGTAGAACGAGGCGGTTTTGTCGCTGGTGGGTTTGTAGCTCGGGTTGATGATCACGTGGAAGGGGAATTCCGCGATTTCGCGCGGATCATCCTCGTCGTCGCGCACGTGGTCTTCGACCACGGCGAGCGCGAGCCCCAAGCCGATCTGGGTGGCGGCGAGCCCCACGCCGGGTGCCTCCAGCATGGTGGTGTGCATCGTATCGATGAGTTTGGCGAGCGTACGCTTGGAAAGCTGGCCATTATAGGCCACTGTCCGTTGGCGCAACACCGGTTCGCCGGCCTGCACGATGGGCAGGAGCTTCTCCTTGCCGCCGGTTTTGATGAGTTGTTCGACATCACGGTTGAGTTCGAGGTCGACTTTGGCGTTCTTTCCAAACATTGTTTTTTTCCTTAGGGAAGGGTGCTACAGCGCGAGTTCTTCGGCGACGATCTTGGCGAGGCGGGTGCAGACTTCGTCGGCGTAGGCTTGGGTGGCGGCCTCGGCCATCACGCGCACGAGCGGTTCGGTGCCGGAGGGGCGCAGCAGCACACGGCCGGTGTCTCCCAGCAGTTCCTCCTCACGGGCCACGGCATCCTGGATGCGCTTGTTGGTGGAGGCGGCCTTCTTGTCCACGTTCGGCACGTTGATGAGGGTCTGCGGCAGCTGCGGGAAGTCGGCGGCGAGCTCCTTCAGGCTCTTGCCGGACTTGACGACCTCGTTGCACAGGGTCAGTGCGGTCAGGGTGCCGTCGCCGGTGGTGGCGAATTCGCGGTTGATCACGTGGCCGGACTGCTCGCCGCCGAGCGAGTAATCGCCCTTGAGCATTTCCTCAAGCACGTAACGATCGCCCACGGCGGTTTCCACGGTCTTGATGCCCATATCTTTCAGGGCGAGCTTCAGACCGAGGTTGCTCATCACGGTGACCACGAGGGTGTCGTGGTTGAGCTTGCCTTCGCGCTGCTTGGCGCGGGCCAGAATGCCCATGATCTGGTCGCCGTTGATCATGTTGCCGTCTTCGTCCACGGCGAGACAACGGTCGGCGTCGCCGTCGAAGGCCACGCCCATCACGGCATCGGTGGCCTTGACCATGGCCTGCAGCTGCTCGGGGTGGGTGGAACCGGCGTTCTTGTTGATGTTGTAGCCGTCCGGCGAGGCGTTGATCACGATTACATCCGCACCGGCACGGCGCAGGGCTTCGGGAGCCACCACGGAAGTGGCGCCGTTGGCGCAGTCGGCCACGATCTTCAGTCCCTTGAGCGGCTTGGGCTGGGTTTTGTCATCGTTCAGCGGAGCGATGGTGGCCACCAGATGATCGATGTACAGGTTGGTGGCAGTGGTCTGGTCGTGGCTCACGCGGCCCACGCCGGCACCGGTCGGGCGGTCCCAGTCCTGGCCGAGCACGGCCTCGATGTCGTCTTCCTTCTGGTCGGGCAGCTTGAAGCCGCCGCGTGCGAAGAACTTGATGCCGTTGTCGGGCATCGGGTTGTGGGAGGCGGAGATCACGGCACCCATCTCAACGTTGAGCACGCTGGTCAGGAACGCGATGCCCGGGGTCGGGATGATGCCTGCGTCAATCACGTCGAATCCGCCGGCGGCCATGCCCGCAGACAGGGCGGAAGCCAGAAAATCGCCGGACACACGGGTGTCACGACCCACGAGCGCGCGGCGGCGCCCCTCAGGCTGATCGTCTTGGGTGCCGGCGTCGCCGAGCACACGCACGGCGGCATCGCCCAAATCCAACGCCAGACGTGCGGTCAAATCCCTATTGGCCAGTCCTCGAACACCATCGGTTCCAAACATCTTCGGCATATGAAGTTCCACTCCTTGTATCGCGTTACCCGCACCATCGTAGTCGTTGTGCTCCACCCTAGGACCCGACTCGGCAAAAAACCGCCACGGAATCTGCTCCAGAACCGGAAATCAGCATTCAACAGCCGCAATGGCATCACCCACAAACCCGCATATTCATCTTGTTCGGCGGATGAATGATGAGATACATTCGTTAGCGGGCATGCCGGGCGGACCGATGCACTCCGGCACGGGAACGAAGCCATCGCACTAGTAAGAACGGGCCGGCAAACGCGCCTGTAAACAATACAGCGGCAAATACGACGAACGGAACTACCCAGCGTACATCGATAACCGGCAAAGCAACACCAAACAGAACGACGGCGAGGAACACGCTGAGCCATGCGATGAACATGCCCAACGGCATCTCCTCTACCGGGGTGGTCTCGGCCATGAATGCAACGATCTATTACTCCGATGTTGTGGTCAGTATGTGCGGCAGTTGCTCGTCGCGGTTGAGGAAAGAACGCGTTTGGCAGCGAAGTAGCGTATGCCGGCCTTCCTCAGTGCGGGTGTATACCATGGTGCAATGCGTCAGGCAGCGGTCCAACTGCCGGCGCAGTATTTCGGCGTCCTGCTGTCGGCGGGCAAATACGGACGGGCAGGGGAAGCTCACGCAGTAAGCGCGCACGCCCCATTCCTTACCGATGATGACATATCGCGGATTGTTGATGGGCGCGAGTAGCTCCTTCATAACGCCGGCGAACAGCACCTGCTCGCGCCGCGAACCACCAATCAGCATGGCACGCAACGCCGTGAATCTGCGACGTGTCTGGCGGATCGAGGAAGTCACTCACCTCTTTGCCTACCGCGTTGGTTTCTAGGCGCTCAGGTTCCGCAGTCGCCAAATGCCAGACATTGGCCACCTTATCGGGGTCTGCGGCCACGCTGCGGTTGGCGGCCATGCTGTATGCTTCACTGCATCAGTGTAAGGCATGAATCAATAGGTTTTGAGCCCCAGATCGATGGTAAGAATGATGCCGGCGATTACGGCGGCGGCGCGCATGATGTTTGCGGGAATCTTGCGGGTGATGGGCGGGGCGATGTACCCGCCGATGAAGCAGCCGATGCACAGCATGATGGCGGCCGGCCAATCGACCGCGCCTTGGATGATGAATACCACTGAGGCGCTGATGTTCGCGCCTGTGCCGATCAGGGTTTTCAATGCATTGATCTTGTGGAATGGGCCGATTTTGGCGGCATCAAGCATGGCGAGAGCCAGGGTGCCGGCGCCCGCGCCGAAGTAGCCGGAGTAGATGGCGACTGCCACCACGCCCAGCCATACCCACCAGGAATCCTGGCTCATGGGCTGCACGAGTTGTTCCGGCGGGCGGTGAGGTGCGGTAGGGGTGGTTGCGCGCTTGGCGGCATCAGTGGCATCGGTGGCTTCAGTGGCTTCGATGTGCTTGAGTTGCGCGGTGGCATCCGCGGCGGCCTGCTTGGCCTGCATGCGGCCGCGCGGATTGATGGCGATGATCAGCGAGCTCAGCAAAATCAGCACTGGTGCGGCGAATTCAAAGACACTCGGGTCGAGTTTGAGCAACAGAAACGCACCGGCCACCCCGCCGAACGCGCCAATGACCACATACGTAATGGAGCGTACCGCTTGGCCTTTGAGTTCTTTGCGCGCGCCCATCACGCCACCGATGCCCGTGCCGACCACGCCAACGGTGTTAGAAGCGTTTGCCAATACAGGCGGAATGCCGAACGCGAGCAAGGCCGGGTATGAGACCAGTGACGATGCGCCTACCGCATAGCCCACGAATCCTGCGCCGATTCCGGCCAACAGAATCAGTAGTAATGAAGTTATGGAAAAGCCCGCAATCATTCCCCGTATCCTTGTCGCTCATCGACCGGCACATTGCCGGCCTTGAGCGAGAATACGCTGTTGAGGATTGGTTGCGGGTTTTATGTTGGAATGTGGACGTAGCTCCTCGCGGAAGCGATTCCCTCAGTCGCCTGAGGCGACAACTCCCCTCGCACCCGAGGGGAGCCAGAAGGAAATCAGAGCGCTTCGTTGTATTCGCGAACCTTGAGGGTGCGGTGGGAGGATGCCACGTTTTCGACGATCAGACGCTTCAGGGCGTTGTCGGCGGCAATGTGCTCGTCCAGCCAGGCGTCACCGAGCTTGACCAGCGTGGCGGGATCGGCGTAACCCGGGTACAGGCCGTTGAGCAAAGCCTCGGCCATGTGATAGGTCTTGTTGGCCCAGACCCAGTCCACAGTCTCGAAGTACTTGGCGGCGAACGGCTCGGCCAGATCGGGGCGCGGGGTGGCGGAGAAGCCACGGGCCACGGCTTCGAGCTGGGAGTTGGTCAGCTCGTCGTTGTGGAGTGCCTGATCCCAAGCCCATTCCTTGGCTTGCGTCGTGGCCATGGAGGCGCGGGCGCCGTAGGCGAACTCGCGGTTTTCCGTGGTCTCCTTCTTGGCGAGCTGCGCGTCCACGTCGTCGTTGGTCATCTCGTTGACGGAGGTGAGCGCTTGGACGATGGTCCACGTGAAGTTGTTGTCGATTTCGAGGCCTTCAAGACGCACGGTGCCGTCCAGCAGACCGTGTGCGTTGGCGGCGAATGCGGCATCGCCCTCCTCGCCATAGCCCAGGTAGGCGGTGGCGAGCTGGAACTGGGTGTCCGAGCCGGCTGCGGCGGCGTTGGCCAGGGTCCACAGCTCGGCGGCCACGTGGCGCAGCACATCGTCGCGGCGGGCTGGCGCCACGTAGTGGTGGGCGGTGGTGCCCATGCAGGCCAGCGCGTAACGGAAGGTGGTGGATTCGGTTTCCGTGGCCAGAAGACGCAGGGTCATGTCCACGAAGCGTTCGGCCGGGAATTCGCCGTCACGGGTCATATCCCAGAAGGCGAGCCAGGTCACGGCGCGGGCCAGGGCATCGTCGAAACGATGCAGGTTGGCTTCGGCGAATGCCTGGGATTCGGCGTCGAAACGAATCTTGGTGTAGGTCAGGTCATCGTCGTTGACCAGCACGAATGCCGGGCGCGGCTTGCCTGCCGCGGCCTCGACGATGGTGGTTTCGCCATCCACGTCGAGTTCGAACTGCTCGGTGCGCACGATCTTGCCGGTTGCGGCGTCTTCATTGTAGAAGCCGACGGCCAGGCGATGCGGACGCAGCACCGGGTGTTCGGCCGGCGCGCTCTGGGTGAGCTTCAGTTCGGCGATGGTGCCGTCCGCGTTTACGGTCAGGCCGGTGGCGATCGTGTTGATGCCGGATTCCTCCAGCCACTTGGCGCTCCAGGCCTTGAGATCGCGGCCGGAGGTCTTCTCCAGTTCGCTCAGCAGGTCGGCCAGGGTGGCGTTGGAGTAGGCGTGGCGGTTCAGGTAGTTGTGGATACCTTCGAAGAACTGCGTGCGGCCCACGTAGAATGCCAGCTGCTTCAGCACGGAGGCGCCCTTGGCGTAGGTGATGCCGTCGAAGTTGACGTAGGTGTCGTTGAGGTCGTTGATCGGGGCGACGATTGGGTGCGTGGTGGGCAGCTGGTCCTGATTCAACGCCCAGCTCTTTTCGCCGGAGCTGAAGGTTGCCCAGGCGTCCTTCCATTCGGTGGCTTCGGCGGTGGCGAGGGTGGACGTGAACTCGGCGAAGGATTCGTTGAGCCACAGGTCGTTCCACCACTTCATGGTCACGTAGTCGCCGAACCACATGTGGGCCAGCTCGTGCAGCACGGTCACCACGCGGCGCTCGGCCAGCGCGTCGGTCACCTTGGATTCGAACACGTAGGAGTCACGGATGGTGACCATGCCGATGTTCTCCATGGCGCCCGCGTTGTATTCGGGAACGTAGATCTGGTCGAACTTGGCGTACGGGTAGGGCACGCCCCAGGTCTTGGCGTAGAACGCGAAGCCCTTCTTGGTGATGTCGAACAGGTAGTCGACGTCCTTCGCGAAGGCCTTGGCCAACGACTGTCGGCAGTACTGGGCCATCGGCACGGTGCGACCGTCTTCGTTCAGGTATTCGGTGTGCCATTCGGCGTACGGGCCGGCGCAGATGGCGGTCAGGTAGGAGCTCATCACCGGGGTCGGCTCGAAGTCCCACAGACGGGTGCTTTCGTTCGGCTTGTCGCCGAGGGTGCCGTCGAGGGTTTCGCGCGGATCGTCCTCGATGGTGGCAACCGGCATGTTGGAGGTGACGATCCAGCTGGCGGGAGCGAGCACCTTGAAATCGAAGGTGGCCTTCAGGTCAGGCTGGTCGAACACGGCGTAGACGCGGCGCGCGTCCGGCACCTCGAACTGGGAGTACAGGTAGATGTTGCCATCGGACGGGTCGACCGAGCGGTGCAGGCCCTCGCCGGTGTTGGAGTAACGGCACTTGGCTTCGACGGTGACCTCGTTCTTCTCCTTGAGGTCGGTCAGTTCGATGCGGTTGTCCTGGAAGGCCACGGCTGGGTCCAGGGACTTGCCGTTGAGGTCGATGGATGTCACTTCGTCGGCAATCAGGTCGAGGAAGGTCGACGAACCAGGCTTCGCGTTGAAGCAGATGAGCGACTTGGAACCGAAGTTCTTCGCGCCGACCGTCAGGTCAAGGTCGACGTGATAGTGAATCGGCGCTTCGATAACGGCCTTACGTTCTTCGGCTTCAATACGAGTGAGATTAGAAC
>SAMEA3387453__coassemble_846_pt1 | contig 10641 bp, 6 predicted proteins | sample SAMEA3387453__metabat2_high_PE_014 | metagenome-assembled genome bin SAMEA3387453 (sample SAMEA3387453) | Felis catus | biome: Faeces | place: United Kingdom | collected 2012
GCGCCCAGAGCCTTGGCGTAAGCCAGGCACAGCGGCCAGGTCTTGCCGTCCGGGTCCTGCTCAACAGCAACGACGACCGGGACACCACGGCCAGCGGCGTACTCACGACGAACGATGTGGCCCGGGCCCTTCGGGGCAACCATGAACACCGGGTGATCCTCAGACGGCTTGATGTAACCGTAGTGGATGTTGAAGCCGTGGGCGAAGGCCAGGGCAGCGCCCGGCTTCAGGTTCGGCTCAACGTCCTTCTTGTAGACGGCTGCCTGGTACTGGTCAGGCAGAAGAATCATCACAACGTCAGCCTCAGCGACGGCCTCACCAACCGGTTTGACCTCAAGGCCCTGCTCCTTGGCGAACTCCACGGACTTGGAGGTAGGACGCAGGCCGACGACCACGTCGACACCGGAGTCACGCAGGTTCAGCGCGTGGGCGTGACCCTGAGAACCGTAGCCCAGGATAGCCACCTTCTTGCCATCGAACACGGACAGATCGGCGTCCTTCTCGTACCAGATAGTTGCTGCCATTTTTGACGCTCCTTTTATTTATTTGTTTATTTATGGGGTTGAATTTTTCTTGCGTTCTGCGGGGTTTCGCTGAGCGATATTCTGTTGTGGCTTTCCTTGTGGGCTTTTCCGATATGCAGGTTTAGTCCCGTCGCATCGGAAAAGCCCTGTAGGGGTTCACTTAGTGGAATTAGGGGTTTTCACGTTGTGAACATCGTCACTTGGTAAAGTCAACGTCCTTAGTCTCCTTGCAGGTGAGCACGGAGACGAGGCAGCACACGGCCATCACGGCAAGGTAGAGGCCCACGGAGTGGACGCCCCAGTGGGAGCTCAGCCAAGTGGCGATGGTCGGCACGAAAGCCGCGCCGACGATGGCGGCCAGGTTGTAGCCGATGCCGGAGCCGGAGTAACGCACGTTGGCGTCGAACAGCTCAGGCAGGAAGGCGCCGATCGGGCCGAAGGCGATGCCCATCAGGGCAAAGCCGACGCACAGGAACACCATGTTGGCGAAGAAGTTCTTCTGGCCGACCAGACCACCGTCCAGCAGGAACGGGAAGAGTACGGCGAACACCACAAGTGCGCAGGAGGAGAAGGTCAGCACGCGACGGCGGCCGATCTTGTCCGCGTACAGGCAGGACAGCACGATGAACAGGGCGAACACGCAGATGGAGATCATGAGCATGAGCAGGTATTCCTGGTTGGTGAAGCCAAGGTTGCCGCCGCCTTCGCCCTGCTCCTTGGTGCCCCAAGCGAGGGACCAGGTGGCGAGCGTGTAGAACAGCGTGTAGGTCACAGCCACAAGGAAGGTGGCCTGCAGCACCTGACGCCAGGACTTGCGGAAGACCTCGGTCAGCGGGGACTTGACAACCTTCTTCTGCTCCTGGGCCATACGGAAGATCGGGGTCTCCTCCATGTGAACGCGAACCACGAGGCCGACGATCACCAGGATGGCGGACAGCAGGAACGGCACACGCCAACCCCAAGCGAGCATCGCGTCATTGTCGTTGAAGGTTTCCAGCAGGAAGTAGGTGCCGTTCGACAGGAAGAAGCCGATCGGGGCGCCCAGTTCCGGGAAGGAGCCGTACAGTGCGCGCTTGTCTTCAGGCGCGTTCTCGGTGGCGACCAGTGCCGCGCCGGACCATTCGCCGCCCAGGCCGATGCCCTGGATGAAGCGCAGCAGGCAGAGGATGGCGACTGCGCCAACGCCGACCTGATCGTAGGTGGGCAGGCAGCCAATCAGGAAGGTGCCGACACCCATGGTCATCAGGCTGACGACCAGCGTGGTCTTGCGGCCCATGCGGTCACCGAAGTGGCCGAAGATCAGCGAGCCCAGCGGGCGGGCGATGAAGGCGACGGCGAAGGTCAGCAAGCTCATCAGCAGTGCGACGGTGGGGTTGTCCTTCGCGGAGAAGAAGATGTGCGGGAAGTAGTTTGCCGCGGCGGTGCCGTAGGCGTAGAAGTCATAGAATTCGATGGCGGTACCGACCATCGATGCGGCGATCACGGTCTTGACCGAATCGCGTACCAAGGTAGCGGCTTTACCTGCCGCCTGCCCTAAGCCAGTCTCTTCGACTGCTGCAGTCATTGTTACTCCTGTTTTGCTCTCGTTCACTCTCATTGGCGGGCGATTATTTCGTCTCACAGGGAGGTTGTTGTTCTGTTGCTGTGTTGTTGCCGTGTACTGTCCGCTACCGTTTCCGTCTGCGGGATTCTGCCGTAAGCCTTGTGAGCGCAACAAAAAAAGCCCCGCATCTTGCAGGGCCTTACCGATTGTGTCAGCTTGATTGGCCCTGCCTTCGTTGACGGGGCTTCAAGCATCAGTGCCGAATTAGTCCGCCAGCGAAGACGGGCTAATAATTCGTGCGGATACAAACGCAGAAGCATTGAATCCAGTCATCGCGTGGCCTCCTTTCGGTATTTCCTCAGGCCGTTCGACCTGAACTGGAATGTAAACATAGGTTTGTATGTCTTGCCAATCCAGCAAGGGTTCACATTGTGGACATTGTGACGTAGGAGTCATGTGAGATGGGTGACTGTGGGCGGCCGCGACTCGGCTCCCCTCAGTCGCCTACGCCGCCAGCTCGGCCGCAATTACAGACGGGCTACCGCCCGCAGTCTGCCTGCTCGCCTCCCGGCTCGCCTTCGCCTACAAACAGTCCACCGGACTGTTTGCTTCACAGCTCAGCCTCAGAGAGGGGAGCCAAGATAGGAGTCACCGGGTGGTTTCGCCGGGGATGAGGGCTACGGGGATGACTTCTTCGGGAGTGGGTTGGGTGTCAACGTCCGAAGCGCTATCGTTCTTGGACGGAGAGGCGGGGCCACCGTCGGCGGCGATCTGTGAGTCCATGCGGACGGCGAGCGCGGCGGCGATGGCCGGGAAGTCCTGTCGAATCGCGGTCAGGCGTTTGCCGGCGGTTTCGGCCATGAGAGTGTCGTCATAGGCGATGACTTGCAGATCAGCAGGCACCTCGATACCCCGTCGTGAGGCTTCCTGCAATGCCACGGATGCCACCACATCGGAGCCGACGATGGCGTCGACATCGGGATACCGCTCGAAAATGGCGCATGCGGTGGCTGCGTGGGCGGCGATGTCGGCCACGGTGCCGGCTTCGACATAATCGCAGGCAATGCCGGCCTCAGCCAGCAGACGCTCGACGGTGAGATGGTAGCGAATCGTGGGGAAAGTGGTGCCTTCCGCGAACTGGGAACGCGGGCCACCAACGAGCACCACGTGGCGCGCGCCGGAATCGATGAGCTGGCGCGCAATCAGACGGCCTCCCTGTTCATGATCAGACCGGACGACCGGCACACCCTCACCGAGCGTGCGGTCGAAAGCGACAATTGGCCGATGGATGGAGGTCCAGTAGTCGGCCGGATGCTCGGTGTGGGCCGCCATGATGATGCCGTCCATCATGTGCCGCTGGAGCATGTCGATGTACTCGCTCTCGCCCTTGTCTGTATCGGCGGTGGAGCAGAGCAGGGTTTTGAGGTCGCGCGCGGCGAACTCGCGCTGCAGATGCGCGGTGAGTGTGGAGAAGAACGGGTGGGCGATGGTCGGCATGATCACGCCGATGGTGTTGGTGCGGTTTCGGTAGAGGTTGCGGGCCAGCTCGTTGGGAATGTAGTTGAGCTGGCGCATCGCGGACTCGACTTTGGCACGCATATCGGCCGAGACGTAGCCGGTGTTGTTGACCACCAACGAAACGGTGCTTAAGGACACCCCTGCCGCTTTGGCTACGTCGCGCATGCCGACCATGGTTTTGCTCCCCTGCGAGTACTGGACTGGATCACTGCTGACCAGTGTACTCGAACCGGTTTATTATTCGGCAGATTTGGTGGTGAGGGTGACGATTCCGGCCAGCAGCACCATGACGATGGCGGACGGGAAGAGCAGGTAATAGCCGAAGCTATGCTCGAAGGCGTTCACCAGTAGCGCGCCGATGATGGCGGCGAGCGCCAGACCGGCCGAGTTGGCGAGCGCATAAATGCCGAGGTCGTGGCCGGCTCGGCGCGGGTCGGGCAAAGAGTCCATCACCAGTTCAAGTCCGAGCGAATCGTAAATGCCGAAGGCGAATCCGGAGATCAACGCAAACAGCAGCATGCCGTTTTCACGGGCAGTGCCGGTGGACCAGACGCCAAGGCCCCATGCGAGCCCCAGACCAATCGCATACAGCAGGCAGGCACCGGCCACCACACGGGCCACGGGAATGTTCTTTTCCTCGATTCGCTCGGAAATCGGCCCGGCGGCCCAGGAGGCGAGCGCGGCACCGATCAATGTGGCCACAGCCATACCGGCAATGAGGAATCCGGCCGGAATGGTCAGCGGCGCGGACGTAAGTACCACGGCCTTGCCATAAACCCAGAAACGTACGAGATACCACAGAAACACACCGGTCAGCCCAACACCGGCCATCATGCACGTACGGGCGGCGAACACCCGGGAGAACTCGGGAGCGTGGGCCGGCGGGCGCAATTGGTCAAGTACCTGACTGCGGTCAAAAAGCTGGTTCGGCTGCTCAGCGCTAGAAGGCTCCTTGGGCAGAATCAATACGGTGGCAATACCGGACACTGCAAATAGCACGGCGGTGTAACTAAACGGCGCAAACGAATTGAACATCACACCAAGCGCACCCATGCACACGCCAAGCGCTTGGCCGAGCATCACACCGATGCCATGCCAGCGTTCGATGCGAGGGCGGAACTTGTCGGGCACCCGTTCGCTGATGGCGCTGGTCAACGGCACGGAAAGCATCGCATAGGCGAACTGTAGGAACACCCAGAAAATACAAAGCACAATGATGCCGATATTCTGCCCCAGAATCAGCGTGATCAGCGCGCACAGCAGACCTCCGCCAACCATCCACGGGGTACGACGGCCCAATGGCGTGCGTGTGTGGTCGGACAACACTGAAATCAGCGGCATCGCAAACATGGAGGCCACTACGCCGACAATCACCAACACGGCCAGGGGCATCGCCAATTCGGTGGCGACGGGCAACGGGCGGCCAGTGGCCGGATTGATGGCGATATGACCGGCAACAGCAGTGTCATAGCCGAACGTACGCGCAATCGCGTTGGGCATGGCAATGGTGTTCAACGCCACCCAAGGTGCGCCGACCAGAATTGAAGCAGCGAAGAAACCCCAGTTGAGTCGGGAGACCTGACCTGCGGTAGGGCGTTGGCCATTGACGGCGACCATGGGATCGCGCATGTCGAGGTAGGCGGACGACATATCCGGCGCGGGAGTGTCCACACTGGCGGCTGCAGCAGCGGCTGCCGAAGAACCGGCGGAAGCCAATCGCACAGCCTGAGCCTCAGGCTGGTCCGCAGAGGCTTCGGGCGGGCGGCGGCGATTCTTGATGGCCAGTCTGGCCACGGCGGCTTTGTCTTCGGGACTTAGGACCTTGTCCAAATCCGGGCGATCATCAATACCCGGACGCACATACGGTTCCAACATGATGCTGCTCTTTCTCTGTTCTGCTGCTCGTCTCGTCGATTCCGGCGGGATGCTTGGGCCGCGCCCGCAGGAGCACGACCTTCAACCCCGCATACGCAAAACCGCCCGAGCGCACTGGCTTCAGTGCACTGCGGGCGGTTTGCTTTCCATGAACCCAGCTTACGCCGGGCGCACTACTTGGAGCGCGCACAGCGGAGTGACGTTTATGGGCCAACGGTTAGTCGATATCGGCAATCGGCGGGTTGGCGAGCAGATCGTGGGTTTCGTGGTCGCCGGCGGCATCGCTCCAGGCAAGGCTGGCGACCGGGGTGGCGTTGTCTGTGCCGAGGCCGCGTCCGGGCTCGAAGGTGAGGGCGGCCGTGGACGCGCCGTCGGCGGCGGTCCAGCGGAAGGTGATGGACGTGTCGCCATCGACCTCGTAGCTGAACTCGCCATCGAATGCAGACAGCTCGTTGCGGAACTTGGCCAGGGCGTTCAGGGCCTTGACCACCGGGCGTTCGAGGTTTTCATCGATTTCGGCGGTGGAGTAGTAGTGGCGGTTGATGTCGCGGCCGTTGTTGGTGCGGCGCAGCAGTTCCATGTCGTTGCGGCCGGCGAGCGCGCCCACGTAGTAGACCTGCGGCACGCCCGGCAGGAAGAACTGCACGGCGCGGGCGGCCAAGTAGTGCTGGTCGTTGCAGCCGAGGGCCGAGTAGTACGTGGAGTTGACCTGGTAGAGGTCGAGGTTGGACGCGGCGGCACCGGTGGCGGCCTGGGATTCGCCGTGGGTGTTGGCATGGATGGTGTTGACGAGGTTGTCCACGTCCTCATCCGGCACCAGGCCCTTGAGCGAGCGGTCGAGCTGGTCGGAGCCGATGTCGATCACGCCGATGCCGTCGTGCGTGTCGAGCACGGTGACGGCGTTGTTCGGGCGGATGTCGGTCCAGTGGGCGACGGGCTCGACGTGGCCGGTGCTCAGCGAGTGCAGGAGCAGCGGCGGCAGCGCGAAGTCGTACACGCGGTCCACCTTGGAGGCGATCTCCACCTGCTTCTTGTAATAGGAGTGCACCTCGATGAGGATTTCCAGACCGCGCTTGACGCCTTCCTCACGCAGACGGGAGATCAGCTTGAAGGTCTTCGGGGTCATGAAGCAGCTGGTGCCGGCTTCCTTGGCGCCATAGCCGACGGCGTCGAGGCGGATGTAGCTGACGTGAGAGGTGGCCATCTGGTCGAAAATCGACATGAGGTATTCCCAACCCTTGTCGGAATCGGTGTCGATGTCCACCTGCTGCGGGGTGAAGCTCACCCAGACCAAGCGCGTCTTGCCGGCGAACTTGTAGTGGGTGAACGGCAGGCCCGGACGCGGACGGTAGATGCCGGCCAGATCCTCTTCGGTGGCGCCGTTCGGGAAGACGGAGCTCATGGTCAGAAACATCGGGTAATACTCGGATTCCTCACCTTTTTCAAGCACGTCTTGGAACTGCTTGGATTCCCAGCTCATGTGGTTGACGATGGCGTCGACCATGATGTCGTGGGTCTTGGAGAGTTCGGCGACGTCGTCCCAGCTGCCGAGACGTTCGTCGACTTTGGTATGGTCGATCGGGTCGAAGCCTGCATCCGCACCATCGAACGGAGTGAAGAACGGCAGGATATGCACGCCGTCATACACGCCGTCGAAGCGGGTGCGCAGGATGTCGGTCATCGAGCTGAGGGTGCCGTCGCCGAGGCGATCGGCGTAGGTGATGAGCTGCACTTTGTTTTTCATGGGACCTCCCTTGGTTCATGGGTGCGGGTGCAATTTGTGTGCGCGTCTGCCTGTTTGTTGTTTACGTATTTGCATACTCACGTATGTATCGAACCGGTTCGATATTACCTCGAAAGGGACGTCAATGTCCAGTCGCGCAGTGAAATGCGCGTGTCGAACCGATTAGATGCGGTGTTCTATGCAGCTTAGCCTGTCCGACTCCAATGTGTCCGATTGATAACGCCCGGTTTGTTGCGCATTTTGGTTGAGGCTTGAGTTGAGAGACATGGTCCGTCGTCCGGGTACGATTTCAGTCGCCAAACCAAATCAACCTATTTAGGAAGGCGACGGAACCATGCCGAATCAGATTCTACAGGTCGACGAGAACATGCTCGAGACGAAGCTGGACCGGTTGGTGTTGGAGAAGGTCGAACAGCTGTTGAACGCGATGCTGGACGCGGAGGCCGACGAGATCACGGGCGCGTGCAGGCGTTCGTATACGCTGGAATGCAAGACGAATGCGGCCAGACGCGCGCTCGAGGGCGAGCCCCTCGCCCGCGTGGCGCGCGACGCGGGTTGCACGCCGACGAGCGTGTACCAGTGGATGCGCCGCTACCGGAGCGAGGGGATACTGGGACTGATGGACAGGAGAAACGCGCCGATGCCGGCCGAACCGATGCCCGCGGCCGGCGATGACGTGGAGGAGCTGCGCCGGCAGGTGGAGGTCCTGCGGCTGGAGAACGCGGTGATGCGGGAGACGATCGATGTTTTAAAAGCCGACGACCCGCGCCTCGACCCGTCCATGCTGACGAACAGGGAGAGGACGCGGGTCGTCGACGCGATCAGGGGTGAATTCGGCCTGGCGGCCTGTCTGAAGGCCGTGGGGCTGAAACGCAGCACCTACTATTACGAGCGCGGCGCGATCGCCGCGGGCGACAGGTACGCCGTGCTGCGGGCCCGCGTCGCCGGCCTGTTCGAGCAGGGTGGGCGCGCATGGGGATACCGGACCATCCACCGCATGCTGCGCCTTGACGAGTCCGACCCGATCGTCGTCTCGGAGAAGGTCGTCAGGCGGATCATGCGCGAGGGGGCCATGCGGCCCGTGTACCTGAAGCGGCCGAAGCGGTGGAGCTCCTACGCCGGCGAGATCGGCGAGGCCCCGGCGAACCTCGTGGAGCGGGACTTCCACGCCGACGCGCCGAACATGCTGTGGGTCACGGACGTCACCCAGTTCACCATGGACGGGTACAAGTGCTGGCTTTCCCCGGTGGTCGACTGCTTCGACGGGATGGTGGTCTCCTGGACCTTGTCGCGCTCCCCGAACGCCGACATGGCGAACCGGATGCTCCTTGACGCGGTCGCCACGCTCAGGGACGGGGAACATCCAATGGTCCATTCCGATTAAGCCGGGTTTGTTGTTAAGCCGGGGAACGGTTCGGGGTCTTGGTGGCTGGCCGTGTCCCATGTGGTTTCCCGGCTTAACGTTCCGGGTTATGTTCGTCTTGTCCCATTTGATTCGAACGAAGGAGTTTGCCATGGGTGAGACGACGGTTGGCCATGTCGCGGGCGAGGTGGTCCGCGCGCTTTACGGGGCCGGTTATATGGAATCCACCATAGGCCAGTACCGCAAGTCCATCAGGGCGTTGGAACGGTACGCCGGAGGCCCGGATGCGGTGTACACGCGTGGGTTGGGCGCGGGGTTCGCCGCGTCGACCTTCAGTGAGCGGACGGGCGGTTTCAGCAGGCAGCGGTGGTTCGATTACGGCAGGCTGGCGCGTTTGTGCGACTCGTATCTGCGGTCCGGTTCGGTGGACCTGGGCAAGTGGCGCAGGAGCAGGCTTGCGGAGCCGGTGGTTCCGGGTTTGGCCGTGGTCATGGAGCGTTGGGAGGCGTATCTCGCCGGTTCGGGACTGGCTTCGGCGACGGTGGGGCATTACCGTCGGATGGCGGGCTTGTTCCTCACGTGGCTGGAATCTCATGGGGTCGTGTCGTTGGATGGTTCGGATGGCTCGCATGTGCTGGGGTTCCTGGCCGGGCTGCGTTCACGCTGGTCGGAGTCGTCGATGCGGCACGCCGCGTCGGACCTGCGCCCGTTGTTCAGATGGCTCGGGCGGGATGACCTGGCGGACGCGATCGGCCTGGCCGGCATACGCAGGACCCACGCGATCGCGGGAACGTTGCCCGACGACGAGCACCGCCGCTTGCTGGAGGCGTGCGCCTCGCGGTCGGTGCCGTCGAGGGACGCGGCGATCACCCTGCTGTCGCTGACGTGCGGGCTGAGGGCATGCGATGTGATCGGTCTGAGGATCGCCGACGTGGATTGGGATTCCATGAGCATAGGTCTGGTGCAGCGAAAGACGGGCAATCCGTTGACCGTGCCGATGACGGGACCGCTGGCCGCGAGGCTGGCGTCCTGGCTGTTGGACGAAAGGCCCGCCACCGACGACGACCGTGTGTTCGTGCGGTACAAGGCGCCCCATGTCGCGCTTCGGGGTCATTCATCGGTGTACGAGGCGATCAGCCGTGTCATGCGGCACGCCGGGCTCGGACGCCGGGGCGGTTCCAGGCTGTTGCGGCGCAACGCGGCGACGAGGATGCTGGAGGCGGCCACGCCGTTGCCGACGATCAGCGCGGTGCTTGGCCACGCCGACCCCGATTCCACACGCGTCTACATGGCCACGCACCGCGGGGGAATGCTCGCGTGCGTGCTGCCCGTGCCGGAAGGCGGATCGTCATGAGACCCACGGAACACGGATTCGTCGGCCCGCTCGCCGGCGAATTGGAGGAGTACATCCGCTTCAAGGCGTCCATGGGCAGGCATGGCGCCACCCGCGTCCGGGTCCTGCGCTCGTTCGACCGGCATTGCCTCGAACACGGGGCCGTGCGTCTGGAGCGGGGCGTCGTGGAGCGATGGATCGCCCATAGGATCGACGCGAATCCCGGGGGTTGCCGCTCGTGGTTCTCGTACATCAGGGACTTCGGCAGGTGGATGCGACTGGCCCACGATCCCGACGCGTACGTGCTCTCCGACCAGTGGAAGGCCGGATCCCCGCGTCCGACGCCGTACCTGCTGACGGACCGCGAGGCCGCCCTGTTCCTGCGGGCCGCGGGAACGTTGGAGTCTCCGTCGCCGTGGGCGTGGCAGTCTCGCGCGTTCTTCATGCTCATGGCCTGCTGCGGGCTGCGCACCCGAGAGGTCAGGAGACTCGCCGTCGGGCACGTCGACCACAAGGCCCGTTCCATCGACGTGGTCGATTCCAAGGCCGGTCGCAGCCGCAGGCTGCCCGTGGGCGACGAGGTCGCCGCCGAACTGCTGGAATGCGACCAACGGTCCCGCGAACGCTTCGGAGACGACCGTCCCGCGTTCTTCGTCACCTCCACCGGCAATCCGGTCTCCCCGGGCATGCCCGGCGTGGTGTTCCGCCGCGTCTGGACGCGTGCCGGGCTCGAGTGGCCAC
>SAMEA3387453__coassemble_783_pt1 | contig 10282 bp, 8 predicted proteins | sample SAMEA3387453__metabat2_high_PE_014 | metagenome-assembled genome bin SAMEA3387453 (sample SAMEA3387453) | Felis catus | biome: Faeces | place: United Kingdom | collected 2012
GTGGCGACATCATCTTTGGACGCACCTTTCTGCGGGCCGAACACGGCGCTGGCGCCGGTGGGGCCGGTCAGCGGGTTGGTCACGTCGCAGGCGGCGGTGATGGCGACGTTCTTGAGAGCCGGATCCATCGTGCTGATATCGATGGTGGCCAGATCGGCGAGAGCCGCTCCCCCGTGCTTAAGGTCGTTGCCGTTCCCGTCCAGAAGACGAACGCCAAGGGCCTGCAGAAGTCCGGCACCGGCGTCGTTGGTGGCGCTGCCGCCGAGCCCGACGATGATACGCTTGGCTCCGGAACGGACGGCGGCGAGCATGAGTTCGCCGGTGCCGTAGGAGGAGGCGATCAACGGGTTGCGTTCTTTGGCTTCAAGCAGTGCTAGTCCGCTGGCTTCGGCTGTCTCGACCACGGCGGTCGTGCCGTCGGCGAGCAGACCGAAGTGGCCTTCGACAGGCCGGCCGAGCGGGTCGTGGACCGGCACGGCGTGCATCGATCCGCCAGTGGCGTCGACAAGCGCGCGTGCGGTGCCTTCACCGCCGTCGGCCATGGGAAGGCAACGGACCTCGGCATCGTGGTCGGCATTCTCAATCCCCTGAGCCATCGCCCGGGCCGCCTCCATGGCGGTCAGGCTCTCTTTGAAGGAGTCAGGGGCGCATAAGTATCGCGTCATGCTTCGAGCATACCGCACGACACGACGAAACGGTAAACGTTTTCCGTAATTCGCGTGATTATTTTTTCAGAATTCAGGCTTTCCAATCCACAATGCTACTATTGCAAGCAAAAATGCGATATCATTGCGGTAAACGTTTAGACACGTTTTCCGTTTCAGGGAAGAAAAGGATCGATTCGATCGTGGCTGTACAGAACGATAAGGCGCAATCGCCAGCGACATTGATGGATGTCGCCAAAGAAGCCCAAGTCTCCATCGCCACCGCATCCCGCGTGCTCAACGGCAGCACCCGCAAGGTACGCAACCAATCGTATGTCAAGGTGATGGAAGCAGCCACCAAACTCAACTATCGTCCCAACGCCTATGCTCAGGCAGTGGCCAAAGGCACCGCACCGAACATCGTGCTGCTGGTCTCCGATATCTCCGACCCCTACTTCGCATCCGTGTCGCAAGGCGTGGTCAAGGCGGCGGCCGAACGCGGCATTTCCGTGACCATCGGCGTGGCAGCCACCCCGCACGAAGAGTTGGAGGCGGTGCGTAAGTCCGTATCCACCAGGCCGCGCGGCATCATCATCTCCGAAAGTGAATACACCGACGCGCCGGAACGCCAGGCGTTGCAGACGGAACTCACTCAGTACGAAGCATCCGGCGGACGTGCCGTGTTCGTGCTCAACCGCAACCTGCCCTTCCCGGCCGTGGACGTGGCGAACGATGTCGGCGCGCGCGCCATCGCAAAGCTGATCGTCGATTCCGGGTATACGCGCCCTGCGATTCTCAAGGGCGATGCCGCACATCGCTCCTCCAAAGAACGACTGGCCGGTGTGATGGAAGTGCTGGACGAGGCAGGCATCACCGTGGATCCGAAAGCCGTGGCGAACGGTAAGTTCAGCCGCACCGACGGCTATGCGGCCGTCATGCAAATGGCCCGATCCGGACTGCTGAAGCCGGGCGAAGGCGCACTGTACGACGGCAAAGGCATCGATTCAATCATCGCGCTCAACGACGTGATGGCCATCGGTGCGATGACCGCGTTGCGCGCCAACGGCATCGAGCCGGGTCGGGAAATCGGCGTCACCGGTTTCGGCGACATCCCCTACTCCGCCGACGTGTTTCCGCCACTGACCACCGTGCATCTGCCGCTGGCCGAAATGGGCCAGGCCGCCGTGGACAGCATCCTGTCCAACCGCGATGACGCGGAGGCCACCGGCGGCACTGCCAACCGCCTGATCTACGTGCAAAGCGCCCCGGACGTAGTCCTACGCGGTTCCCTCCCCCGCCGGTAAAACAAAAATAGCTCCCTCTGACGGTGTAACCACAACTAGCGAACAGGTAATGGCGACTGCCGCGCACCATACCACCGACTCATACACCGACGAAATCGAAGAACTGTTCGATTACCGAGTCATTGAGCAACCGGCCACGACGAGTGGGCACCACTCGATGATTATCGGATACGGTAATCAGGCCTTCGCTGACCATTGGGGCGAGTTGGTCAACCGAAACGGTTCGGAGAGTCTGGGGCGTGCTGCTCATACCCGCATCGTTGATGGCGCGGTTGATGCGGTCGAGGTCAAGGCCCTCGTGCAGGCGCAGCCCGAGCATGATGAGCTCTTCGAGGTTTTCCTCGGGAGTGATCGTCTCGCTATCGGCCCACGGCACACGGTTCTCGTTGATGGCCGTGCCCCACAAACGCGGGTGCGCGATGTCCCAGCTGCGCAGACCGTGTGAGACAGAAACCACCCCCAGTCCGGCATCCGCCGGACAGCCCCCGCCAGCGGGGGCTGTCAGCGAAGCTGACTGGGGGTGGTCAGCCTCGGTCACCGCGTTGTAGTGGGAGTGGGCACCTGGCCCTAGACCGGCCCAATCGACGTTGCGCCAGTAGCCGAGGTTGTGCTGGCTTTCGTATCCGGGGCGGGCCCAGTTGGAGACCTCATACCATTCGAGGCCGGCGGCGGCGAACAGGTCGTCAGCGATCTCGTATTTAGCTGCCTCGTCATCGTCATTGGGTTTGGGCAACGTGCCGGCGGCAATCTGACGGCCCATTTTCGTGGTCGGCTCCACGGTCAGTGCGTAGGCGGAGATGTGGTTTACGCCAAGATCGATGGCGGTCGTGACCGAGGTGCGCCAATCGTCAAGGCTCTCCCCCGGAGCGCCGTAAATCAGATCCACGCTGGAGCGCAGCCCAGCCTTGTTCGCCGCATTGACGCCTACGGCCACGTTGGCCGGCGTATGCGTGCGGTCGAGGGTTTTGAGCACATGTGGTACGGCGGACTGCATACCGAAGGAAACACGGGTGAAGCCGCCGGCTGCGAGCTCATTGATGTAATACTCGTTGACCGTGTCCGGGTTGGCTTCGGTTGTGATTTCGGCGTCGGGCGCGATGCCCCAGATCTTGCGGATGGCATCGAGCATGGCGACCAGATCGCGGGCGGCGAGAATTGTGGGGGTGCCGCCGCCGAAGAACACGGTGGAGACCGGTGGCTCCGCGATGCCGTGATCGAGCTGCCACTGCTTGGTCAATTTCATTTCCCGAATGACCATATTGGCATAGTTGCCGCGCGAGGCCCCCGCACCAAGATCCGTAGCCGTGTAGGTGTTGAAGTCGCAGTAACCGCAGCGCCGCAAGCAGAACGGGACGTGGATGTAGACCTCGAACACTAGCCCTCGGTCTTCTGAGCGGCACGAATCTTGTCTTTGGTGTCGCGGTCGTTGGAGTCCTCGCCGGTGGACAGGGCTGCGATGAACGCCTCCTGCGGCACCTCCACATGGCCGAGCATCTTCATGCGCTTCTTGCCAGCCTTCTGCTTTTCGAGCAACTTGCGCTTACGGGTGATGTCGCCGCCGTAGCACTTGGCGAGCACGTCCTTGCGTAACGCACGAATGTTCTCACGTGCGATGATGCGCGAACCAATCGCAGCCTGAATCGGAATCTCAAACTGTTGGCGAGGAATCAGACTACGCAATTTCTTGGTCATCATCACACCGTACGAATACGCCTTATCGCGGTGAACGATGGCACTGAACGCATCGACCTTCTCGCCCTGAATAAGGATGTCCACCTTGACCAAATCGGCGGACTGCTCGCCATCCTCATGGTAATCGAGGGAAGCGTAGCCCTTGGTGCGGGACTTGAGCTGGTCGAAGAAGTCGAACACGATTTCCGCCAGCGGAATGCGGTAGTGCATCTCGACACGATCGGTGGAGATGTACTCCATCGTGCCCATAATGCCACGGTGGTCCTGGCACAGATCCATCACCGCACCGATGAATTCCTTGGGCGTGATGATGTCGGCGGCAACCATCGGCTCGACAATCTTCTTGATCTTGCCGTCCGGGAATTCGCTCGGGTTGGTCACATGATGCTGGCTGCCGTCCTCGGCGGTCACGTCGTAGGTGACGTTCGGGGCGGTCTGGATCAGGTCGAGGCCGAACTCGCGGGAGAGTCGCTCGTTGACGATTTCCATGTGCAGCAGACCCAGGAAGCCGCAGCGGAAGCCGAAGCCTAGGGCCACGGAGGTTTCCGGCGTGTAGATCAGGGCGGCGTCGTTGAGCTTGAGCTTGTCGAGTGCATCACGCAGTTCGGGGAACTGGGCGTTGTCGATCGGGAACAAACCGGCGTAGACCATCGGCTTCGGGTCGCGATAGCCGGGCAACGGCTCGGCGGCCGGGCGGACGGCCGAAGTCAGGGTGTCGCCCACCTTGGACTGACTCACATCTTTCGCACCGGTGATGATGTAGCCGACCTCGCCGGCACCGAGTGCCTTGGTGCGGGTCATATCGGGGCTGATCACGCCGATTTCAATGGGATCGTGGGTCATGCCAATGCCCATCATGTGGACCTTTTCGCGGTCGTGCAGTTCGCCGTCCTCCATACGGATGTAGGTGACGATGCCGCGGTAGGAGTCGTAGACGGAATCGAAGATCAGCGCGCGGGCGGGGGCATCGGGGTCGCCGTGCGGGGCGGGCACGTCCATGACGATCTGGTCGAGCAGGTCGGCCACGCCTTCGCCGGTTTTGCCGGAGACGCGCAGCACGTCGCTCGGCTCGCAGCCGATCAGACCTGCGATCTCCTCGGCATGCTTGTCCGGTTCTGCGGACGGCAGGTCGATTTTGTTGAGCACGGGGATGATGGCCAGATCATGGTCGATGGCCATATACAGATTGGACAGGGTCTGCGCCTCGATGCCCTGGGTGGCGTCGACGAGCAGCACCGCGCCTTCGCAGGCGGCCAGTGCGCGGGACACCTCATAGGTGAAGTCCACGTGGCCGGGGGTGTCGATCATACCGAGCGTGTATTCGGTGCCGTCAAAGGTCCACGGCACGCGCACGGCCTGGGATTTGATGGTGATGCCACGCTCCTGCTCGATATCCATACGGTCGAGGAAGCGATCGCGCATCTCTCGCTCTGGCACAATGCCGCTCAACTGCAGGATGCGGTCGGCCACGGTCGACTTGCCGTGGTCGATGTGTGCGATGATACAGAAGTTGCGAATCACCGACTGATCCGTGGAACCCGGCTGATTGTGTTGGACGACCAACGCATTCCTCCTCTTGGCATATACTCAAACTTCACCTAGTGTAGCCGAGGGACTGTATTCGGCGTGGCATTGCGCGGGTTTTTCCGGGGCTCATGCTATCCTCTAACTTTTGTATGTCCTTATAACACACATCGTTTGGAGTAAACGTGGCAAACATTAAGTCGCAGAAGAAGCGCGTGCTCACCAATGAGAAGGCGCACCTTCGCAACGTGGCTGTGAAGTCCGGCCTGAAGACCGCCATCCGCGCCACCCGCGAAGCCATCGCCGCCGGTGACAAGGCTGCCGCCGAGGCCGCCTACAAGGTTGCCGCCCAGAAGCTCGACAAGGCTGCTGGCGCTGGCGTGATCCACAAGAACCAGGCCGCCAACCGCAAGTCCGGCCTCGCTGTTGCGATCAACGCTCTGTGAGCATAAGCCTCTTAAGGTTTTAGAAAGTCCCGCAAGTCATCTGGCTTGCGGGACTTTTTGTATCTCCGTTCAAAGAGGTACATTGGCGGTCTTGCGAAATGACATCTCCGTTCAGAGAGGTACCGAATACGGGAAAACCCAACTATAAACGCTGTCATTGCAACACTTATACTCAACGTTTCGTGCTTCAGGTACCTCTTTGAAAGCAGTTGTCATTCTGCAGAAGGCCAGATGTACCTCTTTGAAGGCAGTTAGCCCTGAGGCGGCCTTGAACCATCCTGAGGCTTGTCTTCTTCGTCCTTGGTATTGGGGGTATCGCCGGTATCGGCGTGCGGATGAATGACCGGGCGCTTGAGATATCGGCTTTCGCTGGGCAGGTAGACGCGATGACGTTCGACGGCTCCGGGCAGAGTGACGTTGAAGCCTACCGAGAGCAGTCGCAGCGCCACCACGATGATGACGATCAGCACGTCGAGCAGCATTTCCGAGCGCATGTCGAACCAGCCGTAGCTTACGCCGCGCCATACCAGCACGGTCAGGATGCAGCCGATGAACGAAGGCACAGCATAGAGGTGTTTGTCTCGAATAATCATTGGCACGTCGCCAATGAAGATGTCACGAATGAGGCCGCCGGCCAGTGCTGTGAACATGCCAAGGAATACGGCTGTCATGCCTGAGGAACCGTAGGCCAGAGCTTTTGCGGTGCCGCTGACTGCGAATAGTCCGAGGCCCAGAGCATCGATGACAGTCATCGTCCATTTGAGTTTGGTGATCTCCGGATGGGCCACCACCACGATAATGCCGGAAAACAGCGTGGTGAGCACATAGCCTTTGTCGGTGATGCCGACCGGCGGCAGGGCACCGAGCATCACGTCGCGCACAAGACCGCCGCCGAGTGCGGTAAGCCATCCGCACAGCATGATGGTGAAGATGTCGTAGCCCTTGCGAATGGCGGCAAGTCCGCCCGATAATCCCCAACACAGGATTGCTAAATACTCGATGACCACAAAAACGATGTTGTTCTCCAACGCCACCTGCATGAGCCACTCCCCTCTGGTACCGCTTCGGTTCGTCTCAGTCCGTCTTCGTTCTGTTCCCGTTCATCCTTATTCGGCGCTACAGCCCGTCGTACCCGAGCCTACAACAGGCCTTGCCTGAGTAGTATGGCCGGGAGGAAGGGGCCACTAAGACGTGAATAGGATGGCAATGACGCCAGCTTGCCGGTAGTCGTTGGCAACTCAGCCCCTCTAGGTTTTACGATCTGTAATCAAAAAACATGTATGGACTTAATCGTTGTTGATTTCTGATTCAATCAAGGCGACTTTTTCTTCGACATCACGCAAGCGATTGCGCAGTGCGGACTCGATATCGATGCCGTCAACGCGGGCCTTGCGCACGACGGCGAGGATTTCATCGGCGTAGGCATCGGCCTTCTCCCGTTCAGCGGAATTGTCGCCGCTTGATTCGGATTGGTTCGCCGCTTGAGGATGTACATCATCTCGCTGAGCATCAGCCGCAGCCGGCTCATCAAACGCCGCGAACAATCTATCAGCATTCGGCGATTTGGAGATGCGAGAAACGACTTTGGCCGCGCGAGGCAACGCACCTTGAGCGCGGGAAATGCCCTCAAGCACGGATTTACGATGCTTTTCCTGCTGTTTCATCTTTTCCCATAGAGCCAGCACAGCTTCCGGGGATTCGGGTTGGGCAGCTTCTCCCCCGTCGTTACTGTCAGCATCAAAAGCATCAGAAGAATCAGAGGAATTGCCGGCATCATCAGCCGCAAACACATGCGGATGCCGAGTGATGAGCTTGTTCACCAACCGATCGGCGACCTCATCAATACCGAACGGGTCCTCAGTATCCGATTCGCAGACCCGCGCCTGAAACACGGATTGCAGCAACACATCACCCAGTTCCTCGCGCATGTTGTCTCGGTCGTGAGTCTCCACCGCGTCGACGTATTCGTAGGTTTCCTCGAGCAGATTCTTGAGCAGCGACTTGTTCGTCTGCTTGCCGTCCCACGGGCAGCCGCCCGGCGAATACAGCACATCCACCACGGCCTTGACCCGGTCCAGCGCCGTCGCTGCCTCAGCCACCGGCTTCAATTTCGAGCAGTGTTCGAAGCCTGACGGCAAACGGTAGGCTGAAGCATGGTATTCCGTCATGTCACTCATCTTGCTCATAGGTTTGCTCCTGTTCTCATCTGGATGAACCATAACCACCCCCCGCAACGTGCAGAAGACCTAGATCATATTATTTGTTGCGGAATGTTGCTAAATCCATCTGTATCTCTCTAGCCAAGAACATTTCCAATACGCCAAGACCCCTTGGAATTGTTGCTGTTCCAAGGGGTCTTAGTCAGAAACAAAAGGTGCTAGTTCAGCACACCTTCCACATCCAGTTGTGCGGGTCCTCGACTTCGCCGAGCTGGATGCCGAGCAGCTCGTCGCGCAGTTCGCAGGTGAGCTTGCCGGAGCCGCCGTCGGCGACGGTGACATCGAACTTCTCGGACTTGAAGCGACCGATCGGGGTGATGATGGCGGCGGTACCGCAAGCGAACACCTCGGTGACTTCGCCGGACTTGATGTCCTCGAGCAGCTGGTCCAGGGCGATCATGGTCTCGACCACGTCGTGGCCGTTGTCCTGCAGCAGCTGAATCAGGGAGCGACGGGTCACACCCGGCAGAATGTTACCGGTCAGGGACGGGGTCTCCACGTGGCCATCCTTGTGCACGGCCATCATGTTCATGCCACCGAGCTCTTCGAGGTAGGTCTTGGTGGCGGCGTCCACGAAGCACACCTGCTCGCAGCCATTCTCAACACCCTTGTACTCGCCGAGCAGGGAGGCGGCGTAGTTGCCGCCGCACTTGGCGAAACCAGTGCCGCCAGGGCCGGTGCGGAACCACTTGTCTTCAACCCAGATGCTCACCGGCTTGACGCCGCCCGGGAAGTACGGGCCGGACGGGGAGGCGATCACGCAGTAGTCGACCTCCTGCGGGGCGCGCACGCCGAGGAACGGCTCGGAAGCGAACATGAACGGACGCATGTACAGCGTGTACTCGCGGCGGGACGGCACCCAGTTGGCGTCGCGCTTGACCAGCGCGGCCACGGAACCGAGGAAGTCGTCAATCGGCAGCTCAGGCAGGTACAGACGCTTGGCGGAGTTCTGGAAACGCTCGGCGTTCGCATCCGGGCGGAACAGCCAGGTGGAGCCGTCGGCATGACGGTAAGCCTTGAGGCCCTCGAAGCACTCCTGTGCGTAGTGCAGCACGGAAGCACCCGGATCCATCTTGAGCGGTGCGTACGGTTCGACGCGGCGGTCGGACCAGCCTTCGCCCTTGGTCCAGGTCATGTGGGTCATGTTGTCGGAGAACACCTGGCCGAAAGCCGGCTTGTCGATGAGGGACTGACGCTTCTCATCGGATGCGGGGTTGTCGTTCGGCAGTACGGTGAACGGTTCGGCGAGCTTGTCGAGCGCTGCCGGATCGTGGTGCGTGTTTTCAGTCATTACTAGCTACTTCTTCTTGACTTTGGCGGCCCGAAAGCCACCATATGGGGTGTGTGCTGTGCGCTTGTGGCGCGAGCTCTGTTGCATACTTTTGCACACCCATGTGTTACTCGTGTGGCAGAGTTCACATGGTGAAAAACGAAGAAGCCCGCACCGTTCTCAACGGCTGCGGGCTTCCACGTTTCAGTTATGTTCTGAATTGTTCGCTATCGAAGCGATCGACTCACTTGGCGTCGGCAGCCGGAGCAGCAGCGTCGGCAGCCGGAGCAGCAGCTTCCGGAGCGGCGGTGGACTCAGAAGCATCTTCCGGCACCTCAACGGTGACGACGGACTCTTCCGGGTCCTCAACGTCGAGCTCAACGCCTTCAGGCAGAACAACGTCCTTAGCGAACACCTTGGTGCCGTCGGTTAGGCCCTCGACGCTCACAACGATCTTCTCAGGCAAGTTGGCGACGTCAGCGCGAACCTTGAGCTCCTGAATGTCGACGAATGCCACAGCAGCGCCCTTCGGGGTGCCTTCAACGAAGACCGGCACCTCGACGTCGATCTTCTCGCCGGCCTTGACCTCAAGGAAGTCAACGTGCTCGATGATGCGCTTGACCGGGTTCTTCTGCACGTCCTTGACGACGGCCATCTTGGTGTTGCCGTCGAAGGCGATGGTGAACAGGGCGTTGGTGTGACGCAGGGCCAGGGTGGTCTCGCGCATCGGCAAGGTCACGAAGGCGGGCTCTTCGCCGCCGGCGTAGATGGTGGCCGGAATCTTGTTGGCAACGCGCAGACGACGAGCAACGCCCTTGCCGAACTCGGAACGGGCCTCGCCCTCAAGCTTAATGGTGGTAGCCATAATGGATACTCCTTGTAGTTTCGTTTCGTACTGTCTCGCTCAGACGCCACGACGCGCCGAAAGACACCCTACAAGGAGTGAAATACGCCGAGTCGATAACGGAAGCTGTGTCATGTGTCAGCACGCACACTTCCCTCGCCAAAGCAACAATTGTCAAGTATACGCCAACTCCGGACTTTGGCGCGGTGATGCTTCGATGACACTGCATCCCGGCCGTCCCAGCCACGTCAACGTACGGTTTCCGCGAAATAATCCCTAACTTTGTGAAGAACGTACGCTTACCCGTTCTCATCGTACGGTTTCCGCGAAATCGTCCGC
>SAMEA3387453__coassemble_692_pt1 | contig 9096 bp, 7 predicted proteins | sample SAMEA3387453__metabat2_high_PE_014 | metagenome-assembled genome bin SAMEA3387453 (sample SAMEA3387453) | Felis catus | biome: Faeces | place: United Kingdom | collected 2012
AATAATGGATAATAATCAATGGCGAAAGTGGCAGGGGCCGAAATGGTAGTTAATGCGTTACCGGTGGGGCGCGATGGCGGGGCATCGAGCGGTGTTATATCCAATGGCGCGGTGGCTGACGAAGTGATTCGCGATGACGCAGTACATGACGGCGAACCGCCGCTAAAGGTTCTGGGTAAGAAGGTCATGTACCAAGAGCAGGGCGGTGCCGATTTTGCGGTTACCCAAGTGGCACTGGAAGACGTTGCGACAGGGAATCATTTCGCCGTGCATTATGCTTCGGTCAAGGGTGCTCGTCCTGGGGCAGTATGCGTCGCGGAGCGTGATGGGCGCGTGCTGCTGGCTCGCCACTGGCGGGTCTCCACGGAATCATGGGAATGGGAATTTCCGCGAGGCATGGGAGAGCCGGGAGAGACACCCGAGCAAACCGCGTTGCGTGAATTCCATGAGGAAACCGGGCTCCATGCGGATGCCGATTCCGCGGCGGTGTTGCAACGTATGCATGCGGACACGGGTGTGATGAAAGATTCGATTGCCGTGGTCGGTCTGAACGTTTCCGAAGTGACGCCGGATGCGGGACATGACTGGGAACTGTCGCACCTCACATGGTGCTCCGTACAGACTATGGACCAGATGATTGCCGCTGGCAGCATCGCAGACGGCATCACCCTCGCCGCCTACACAATTTGGCGCTTGCGCGGGCGTGCTTGATCTTTGCTCCGCGAATGTTCCTAGGAAACAGATATAGATATGCTGTGCAGGCGTTCATTGCTCTTTGGTCGATTTGCAGTTGGGTGAGTAAGATAATCTCTCGGAAATCGAACATAATAACTGATAGATTGACACTGAAAGGTTATTGCGCATGGTGAGTTCTACTGAATACCCCGACCTGGTAATTGTCGGCGCGGGCCTGTTTGGCCTGACGGTGGCGCAGCAGGCGGTGGAGCACACCGGCGCCCGCGTGCACATCATCGATATCCGCGATCACATCGGCGGCAACGCCTACTCGTATATGGACGAGGAGACCGGCGCCGAAATCCACAAGTATGGCGCGCATCTGTTCCACACCTCCAACAAGCGCGTCTGGGACTACGTGAACCGTTTCACGAGCTTCACGAACTACGTGCACCGCGTGTACGCCACCCATGACGGCGAGGTCTACCCGCTGCCCATCAACCTGGGCACCATCAACCAGTTCTTCCATGCGCATTACACGCCGGCCGAGGCGCAGAAGCTTATCGCCGGGCAGGCGGGCGAGCTGGCCGGCACCGATCCGGCCAACCTGAACGACAAAGGCATCCAGCTCATCGGCCGCCCCCTGTATGAGGCGTTCATCAAGAACTACACCGGCAAGCAGTGGCAGACCGACCCCTCCGAGCTGCCGGCCGCCATCATCAAGCGCCTGCCCGTGCGCTTCAACTACGACAACCGCTACTTCAAGGACACGTGGGAAGGTCTGCCGAAGGACGGCTACACCAAGTGGATGGAGCGCATGATTGACGACCCGCGCATCACTGTGGAGCTTGGCGTCGACTTCTTCGACGAGTCCCAGCCGTACAACAAGACCGCGCTCAAGGCCGCCGGCGTGCCGGTGGTGTACACGGGCCCGGTGGACCGTTACTTCGACTACGAGCTGGGCGACCTCAAGTGGCGCACGGTGGACTTCAAGGAAGTACGCTACGACGAAGGCGACCACTTCGGCTGCCCGGTGATGAACTTCTCCGACGCGGACGTACCCTACACCCGCGCCATCGAGTTCAAGAACTTCAACCCGGAACGTCATGACTCCCAGAACCCGAACAAGACCGTGGTGTGGGAGGAGTACAGCCGCTTCGCCGAGCGCGGCGACGAACCGTACTACCCGGTCAACACCGACGCGGACAAGGCGCTGTACGCCCAGTACGAGGCCAAGGCCAAGGCCGAGCCGAACACCGTGTTCGGCGGTCGTCTGGGCACGTACAAGTACTACGACATGCACAACGTGATCGACACCGCCCTGACCGCCTACGAGGAGCAGGTCGCACCGCTGCTGAAGAAGTAGATCGTCGTTTCGCCAGAGGATTAACGATTGAGCCTGAAACCGACTGAATATTGCTGAGGCAATAGCCGGTTTCAGGCTTTTGTGTTTTTGGAAGCCAAATTTCCTGGGGTACTTAAGGCTCGCCACGAGGAGTACAGTTGTCTGTAACGCACAATGTGGCGCGTAAGACGAGGGGCGCATCTCGCAAGTGGGGTGCGATGCAGTTGAAGGAGTGCATGTCATGACTGATCCGAATGTCAATCCGAACGGCCAGGTGCCGTGGCAGCAAGCTGACGCCAATCCGACTGAGCCGTTAAATGCGATGACGGCGGAAACGGGAACCGCCGCCAACAATGCTCCAACCCAAGCAATCGCAGCGGGCGAGCAGCCCACTCAAGCGTTCACTCCTGTTGAACAGCCTACGCAGCCGTTTACACCTGCCGAGCAGCCCACCCAGCCTTTTGCGCCGGTCAATCAGCCGGTACCGCCTACGCAGGCTTTGCCACCAGTGACTCCTGCCGCTGCGCCCGCGCCCGCACCGGCAGCACCCAATGCGCCCGCGCCCGCACCGGCAGCACCCAATTCGCCCTATCCGGGGGCGGCTCCGGCAGGCGGATCGGTTCCTCCGGTCTACGGCAGCGTCAGTGCTCCGGTATATCCGGGCGGCGGGGCCGTGCCTCCGCAAACGCCCTATAACCCGTATATGCAAGGCGGCCAACCGAACGGCCAGCCGGGATGGTCTGGTTCTTACGGCAGTGTGCCGCCTGAAGCGAACCAGAAGTACAACGGCCTGGCTATTGCCGGTTTTATCTGCTCGTTCCTTGTCTCACTCCCCGGTCTGATCCTGAGCATCGTGGGCCTCAACCAGATTAAGAAACAGGGCGGCAAGGGCAAGGGCTTGGCCATCGCCGGCATCATCATCAGTGCGGCGGGCATGGTGATACAGGTAATACTGGTCATCGCGCTGATCGTCGGCGGTGCCTCGTATGCCAGCAAGGCTATAGATGAGGCGAAAACCGATTCCTTCTATAGTCAGTCCTCTTCGGGCAACGGTGATAGCAGCGATAAGAGCAAAGCTCAAGATAATCTTGACGATGCGCTGGACGACACGTTGGGCGAAACCCATGACGATCTAACCGACGGCGATTATGGGCTGTACGATTCGATTCAGGATTTCGTCGACTCTTTGGAATTCAAGGACTCCATTGAATCCGAAGCGGATACGTTTGCAGACACCGGCATCACCTTCAACTACCGTGTCGACGGTGACACCTTGGTGTACGAGTACGTGCTCGACGACAGCTATGCCTCGCTAGGCGATACCGCCGCTTCCTCACTGGATGCTATGGACAGCACCTATCAATCCACCGCGAATCTGCTGGGCTCGATGTGCAAGACCTCCAGCGGCAAGGCATCATTGCGCGTCATCATGCACACGCAAAGCGGCCAGTCGCTGTATGACAAAACCTGGACCGAAAAGTAGCAATCCCAGCGAACGTGCGTTTTGGTCGATTGAAGGCCGGTCTGCTTGCTCCTTGGACGGATGCTTCTGCGGAAGGAACCGCCAAGGAGTAGGCTTACAGGCATGAGACTCGCACGTTTTTCTTTGAATGATTCGCCGCGCTACGCCTTCGTGCAGAAGGACGAAACGGACGGCAAGGACTACCTCATCGAACTGGACGGCCATCCGCTGGCCGGCGACCAGGTCAAGCCCACCGGCACTCGTTACCCGGTCGACGGCGATGGCATCCGTCTGCTCTCCCCGGTCATCCCCTCCAAGGTTTACGGTCTGGCCAAGAACTATGAGGCCCACGCCCAGTTCATGCACGAGGCCGGCCACTCCGAAATCGCCCACGCGCCGGAAGACATGGTGATCTTCACCAAGCCGTCCACCTCGGTAATCGGCCCCGACGACCCGATTGTGTACCCGGCCTGCTCCAAGGACATGAACTTCGAGCCGGAAGTGGCCGTGGTGATGGGCCGTATCGCCAAGAACGTGACCGTCGAGAACGCGATGGATTACGTGCTCGGCTTCACCTGCGTCAATGATGTGACGTTGCGCGATCTGCAGGGCATCGACCCCACGTGGACGCGCGCCAAGGGCTTCGATACCTCCTGTCCGCTTGGCCCGTGGATCGTGATGCGTGACGACCTCGACTGGAAGGACGCCAAGATTTCCTTCACGCTGAACGGCGAGGATGTGCCGATGGCGTCTGGCACCACCGCGAACCTGATTCACGGCATCCCCGAGCAGATTGCCGCCATTTCGTCGTTCTCCACGCTGCTGCCTGGCGACGTCATCATGACCGGCACCCCGAACGCCTCCGGCCACCTCGACCCAGGCGACGAGACCATCGTGCACGTCGAAGGCATCGGTGATCTGCGCAACGTAATCGTTCGGGCGTGACTCGTTCTGGCTCCCCTCTCTGAGGGGAACCGTCCAGGCGGAGAAGCTGACTGAGGGAACCAAGAACGCGCCTTACGCTCCTGGCAGAAGTGCGTGCAGGGCGGTCATCACCACCAGGCTGATGATGGCCGTCACTGTCAGCGAGAAGCCGGCGAGTTTGGCGTTGCCGGTCAGCGAATCGGTGAACTTAGTTGAGAAAATCGTGATCGGGGCGAAGGAGCCCAGCACGATGATCTCGCGAATCCTCATGTCAAACTGCCGACCGCGCCGAGACGCCGGGACAGTTCCGTGCCGGCAAGCCGCAGCTTGGTCTTAAGCGACCGCTCCTGTTCGGGGCGCAGCGATCCGCTCACGAAAGTGAGAGCCAGCCCGGCGATGGGAAAGTCGTTGTAGTCGCGCACAGCGACGGCGTATGAATCAAAGCCGGGCGTCACGTCTCCGTGTTCCTCGGCAAAACCGGTGCGTTGGGTTTCGGCGAGCGTTGCCTCCAGCTCCTTGGGCGATTTGGGGCCGATGCCGGTGCGGTCGGTGAACGCCTGACGATTGGGATATAGCGCGCGGACCTGATTGCGGGGGAGTGCGGACAGAATGGCCCGCCCGGTGGCGGTCAGGTGACTGGGTAGGCGCACGCCCACGCCTGACACTAGCGGCGGGCGATGCGCGGCGCGCTCCTCAATCACATAAATGATTTCGTTGCCGTGCAGCACGGCCAGATGTCCGTTTTCGCCGGTCTCGTCAACAAGACGCGCCAACGCCGGATGCGCGACCTGCGATACACGATGTTGGCGAGAATAGGCCGATCCCAGCTCGAAAGTCTTGAGTCCGATGCCGTACGCGCGCTGCTCGGCAAGGCGGGTGACCAGTCCGTGACGCTCCAAAATCTCCAACAATTGGTACACCGTGGAGCGCGGAATGCCGAGCTCGCGAGCGAGCGTGGCGGCTTGCGTCTGACCATTGCTCGCGATGAACTCGAGGATGTCGAGCGTACGGTCGGCCGCCGGAGCCAGCGAGACACGTGGCGCGGATGATGATGTCTGATGTTCCCGTTCTGATGGCTTCACCTGCGCCCGCTTGACGGTACGTGGCTCGGTGAAGGCGTATTGCTGCGAGGCATGGCTCATATTTCCATCACCTTACATGTCTGAGATTTCAGACACAAGATGGACGAAGTGGCTTATGGCGGGCATCCGACTGAGGTGAAATGGCCAAGGTTTGATTACTCGGGGAGCGATTGGTCGCGTTTGCGTCGCCTGCTGTTGATGGGCAGGTGCGGTGAGCGAATGCGGGCAGTCGCGGATCCCCGGCGAAGCATGTGCCGCATATGTCGTATATGCGGAATGCGGCACATATATAGAAAGGTATGAGCATGGCAGAGCAGACGGTCACCGTAGGTGTTGGAGCGCTGAGCATCGAGGACGTTATCGCCGTAGCGCGCGGCGGTGCCAAAGTGGCGATTTCGGACGAATCGAAGCATGAGATGGCGCTGAGTCGCGCGGTTATCGATCATTTGGCCGACGACACCGTGCCGCATTACGGTATCTCCACCGGATTCGGCGCGCTCGCCTCCACCTCCATCCCCAAGGAACAGCGTGCGCAGCTGCAGAAAAGTCTGATTCGCTCGCATGCCGCCGGTGCCGGACCGGAAGTGGAGCGTGAGGTGGTGCGCGGCCTGCTGGTGCTGCGCCTGAGCACCCTGTGCACCGGACGCACCGGTGTGCGCCCGGAAACCGCGCAGGTCTACGCCGATATGCTGAACGCCGGCATCACCCCGGTGGTCTACGAATACGGTTCACTCGGATGCTCCGGTGATTTGGCGCCGCTCGCAGCCTGTGCTTTGGTGGCGATGGGTGAAGGCGAGGCCCGCAACGCTGACGGCCTCAAGATCGGCGGCGGCGAAGCGCTGCGTGCGGCCGGCATCACGCCCGTCGATTTGAAAGAGAAGGAAGGACTGGCGCTGGTCAACGGCACCGACGGCATGCTCGGCATGTTGTGTATGGCCATCACCGATCTGCGCCTGCTGCTCAAGACCGCGGATGTCGCCGCCGCGATGAGCGTGGAAGGCATGCTCGGCAACGACCGCGTATTCGCCGCCGACTTGCAGGCGCTGCGCCCGCATCGCGGCCAAGGCGATTCCGCTGCGAACATCGCCCGCATGCTCAAGGACTCTGGTCTGATTGAGGCCGGCCGCCCGGGCTCCACCGTGCGTGTGCAGGACGCCTACTCGCTGCGCTGCACCCCGCAGGTGCACGGCGCCGCCCGCGACACCGTGGAATACGCGGCCTCCGTGGCGGGCGTGGAACTCGCCTCCGCCATCGATAACCCGTGCGTCACGCTGGACGGCCGTGTGGAGTCCAACGGCAACTTCCATGGCGCGCCGCTGGCCTATGTGCTCGATTTCCTGGCGATTCCGACCGCCGACGTAGCCTCTATCTCCGAGCGTCGTACCGACCGCTTCCTTGACGTGGCGCGCAACCGCGGCCTGCCGGCGTTCCTGGCTGGTGACCCGGGCGTGGACTCCGGTTTCATGATCGCCCAATACACCGCTGCCGGCATCGTCTCCGAAATGAAGCGTAACGCCGTGCCTGCCTCGGTCGATTCGATTCCAAGCTCCGCCATGCAGGAAGATCACGTGTCGATGGGTTGGGCCGCCGCCCGCAAGCTGCGCCGGTCGATTCCGGCCTTTGCGCGCGTGCTGGCCGTGGAACTGCTGTGCTCCTGCCGCTCCTTCGACTTCCGCAAGCCGTACCGTCCGGGTGCGGCGGGCGCCGCCGTATACCGCGTGGTGCGCCAGTACGCCAACGAAATCGGCCCCGACGTACGCGATACCTGGACCACCCCGCAGATTGAGGGCGTGGCCGAGGCGATTCTCTCCGGCGAAGTCCTCGCCGCCGCCGAATCCGCCGTCGGCGCACTGAAGTAGCGGCTGCCCAAGCTTCCTCATCAGAGGGGGCTACTAGTCACCCTCCCCACCAAAATCCAAAACTTGAGTCATATGCACTCAAGTTTTGGGAATAGAATGGGTTCCAGGTCGGTTGACCATATCAGACAACGACAAGCTGCGGTCTGTCGCAACGCTCGCAGGGCTTTCGAAGCCCGCGAGCCGCACTGCGCAGACCGCATGATATGGAGGAATACGATATGGAACAGAAGTTCACCACTATGGCCCAAGAAGCCGTCGGCGACGCGATTCAGAGTGCGTCCGCCGCAGGAAACGCGCAGGTCGAGACCCTGCACGTCATGGATGCGCTGCTGCGCCAGGAAAACGGCGTGGCGCGCTCTCTGATCGAGGCCGCGGGCGGGGACCCGCAGGCCATCGGCGCGGCGGTGCGCAACGCTTTGGTCGCGCTGCCGAGCGCATCCGGATCCAGCACCTCGCAGCCACAGGCCAGCCGCCAGCTGACCGCCGCCATCGCCCAGGCTGAGAAGGAAATGCAGCAGATGGGCGACGAATACGTCTCCACCGAACATCTGCTTATCGGCATCGCGGCCAGCAAGCCGAACCAGTCGGCCGAAATCTTGGAGAAGAACGGCGTCACCGCAGCCTCCCTGCGCAAGGCCGTACCCGGCGTGCGTGGTGGCGCGAAGGTCACCAGCCCGGACGCGGAAGGCTCGTACAAGGCCCTAGAGAAGTACTCCACCGACCTGACGGCCGCCGCCAAGGAAGGCAAGCTGGACCCGGTCATCGGACGTGACCAGGAAATCCGCCGCGTGATTCAGATCCTCTCCCGTCGTACCAAGAACAACCCGGTGCTGATCGGCGAGCCCGGCGTCGGCAAGACCGCCGTCGTGGAAGGCCTGGCCCAGCGTATCGTGGCGGGCGACGTGCCCACCACCCTGCAAGGCAAGAAGCTCATCTCCCTTGACCTAGGCTCCATGGTGGCCGGTTCGAAGTACCGTGGCGAGTTCGAGGAGCGCCTGAAGAGCGTCCTGAACGAAATCAAGAATGCGGATGGTCAGATCATCACCTTCATCGACGAGATCCACACCATCGTCGGCGCGGGTGCGGCCGAAGGCTCGATGGACGCCGGCAATATGTTGAAGCCCATGCTGGCCCGTGGCGAGCTGCGCCTGATCGGCGCGACCACGCTGGACGAGTACCGCGAGAACATCGAAAAGGATCCGGCATTGGAACGCCGTTTCCAACAGGTGTTCGTGGGCGAGCCGAGCGTGGAAGACACCATCGCCATCCTGCGTGGCCTGAAGCAGCGTTACGAGGCGCACCATAAGGTAACGATCGGCGACGACGCGCTGGTCGCCGCCGCGACCCTCTCGAACCGGTACATCTCAGGCCGTCAGCTGCCGGACAAGGCCATCGACTTGGTCGATGAGGCGGCCGCTCACCTGCGTATGGAGCTCGACTCCTCGCCTGAGGAGATCGATGAACTGCAGCGCAAGGTGACCCGTCTTGAAATGGAGGAAATGCAGCTCAAGAAGGCCGAGGATCCTGCATCCAAGGAGCGTCTGGGCAAGCTGCAAGCCGAACTCGCGGACACCCGTGAGAAGCTCAGCGGCCTCAAGGCGCGTTGGGATGCGGAACAGGCCGGCCACAACAAGGTCGGCGACCTGCGTGCCAAGCTCGACGACCTGCGCGTGCAGGCGGATAAGTATACCCGTGAAGGCAACTTGGCGGAGGCCTCGAAGATTCTGTACGGAGAGATTCCGTCCATTC
>SAMEA3387453__coassemble_849_pt1 | contig 7634 bp, 4 predicted proteins | sample SAMEA3387453__metabat2_high_PE_014 | metagenome-assembled genome bin SAMEA3387453 (sample SAMEA3387453) | Felis catus | biome: Faeces | place: United Kingdom | collected 2012
ACTGGGACAGCCTCGCCGACCGCCAAGAATCCATCCTCCCCGGCGGCCGCGAAAGACAGCCGGCCAACGCGCACCGCGTGTCCGTTCACCTCGCCGGAAACGCCCTTGCCGGCGTCTTCATTGATGTTCTTGACGACCGGATACTCCCGGCCATGGCCAGGCCAGCTGGCCTCCGGCTCTGGGCACAGGCGCTGGCCATCCTCGAACCGCTGGCGCAGTCGGGCCAGCGCCTCCGCGCCGGCCTTGGCAATGCCTTTGGACAGGATGTGCACCGAGTAGCTTTCCACCGCGCCGGCCATCATCAGCACATGGTCTTCGTTGAGACGGGTTGCAGCGCCGGGCAACATCTCGACGCGCACCACCTGCGGCTGCTTGACGGTGAGCGTACCGGTTTTGTCGAAGAACACCTGCGTGACGCGGCCAAGGTTTTCCAGCACGTCCTGTGCTTTGATAAGCACGCCGGCTGCGGCGAGGCGTCCGGTTCCGGCGATGTATGCCACCGGTGCGGCGATGAGCAGCGGGCAGGGCGTGGCCAGCACCAGCACCTGGGCGAATCGCGTCGGTACCCCGGACACCGCCCATGCGACGCCGGCAATCACCAACGAAAGCACGGTAAAGGGCACGGCCAAGCGGTCAGCGGTTTTTACCACGGCCGGGCGCGACTCCTGCGCGGAGGCCACGAGCTCGAGGATGCGCTGGTACTGCGAATCGGCGGCCACCTGGGTGGCACGCATGGTCAATGCAGTCGAGCCGTTCACCGCCCCGGACATCACACGGGCGCCGGCGAACACTTCACGCGGCACCGGCTCACCGTTGATATTGCTCAGGTCGAGCGTGGCCGTGCCGGACAGCAGCTCGCCGTCAACCGGCACAGTTTCGCCCGGCAACACCATGAGTACGTCGCCCAGCTGCACCTGCTCGACCGGCACCGTGTCGAAGCGGTGCGCGGCGGCGGCAGCCGATGCCAAGCCCACACGCCGGAAGCCATCGGACGAATCGCCCTTATCGGCAGCAAACCCACGCCCCACGCCAGGCAGGTTGACGACGTGCGCGGTTTGCGGCGCGGCCTCCATCAGCGCGGTCAGGCTGCGCTCGGCCTTGGCTTGAGCGTATTCCTCAATGGCCTCGCCGGACGTGATCATCAGCGTCACCGCCCAACTTGCCCAGTATTCGGCGACGGCCACGGTGGAGAGGATCGCGACCACGGCCAGCACATCGACTCCAACCTGCCCATGACGCAAATCGTCAATCATGCCGCGCACAGTGTCAATCACGATAATCAGCACCAGTGCGATAACCAGCCACTGGCCGAAGCCCGGATTGCCGAGTACCGGAATCGCCATCGCATTGCCCCACGGACGCCAATCGCCTAGTAAAGCCAACGGAATTGCGGCGATGACGACGACCGGAAGCATCGGCACAAGCTTGCAGATGTCGAGAATTTTGGTGAAGAATCTGATGAGTCTGCTCATCATTGCTCCTTACGCTCGTATACGGAGTCGATTGCGGTACGGCAAGCGTGGCCCGCGCAATCGGCGCTACGGTCACGCCTTGTTAACCCACCGGCGGCTTTGCCTGGGGCTTCGCTTTGCTCGGCTCCCGCGCAACCTTCCGATACACGGCGTAAAGAAATGTATTCAGTTTTGTATTGAATTATGCGCTGTGTTCAGGACGTCGCCCGAACTCAGTGCTTGGCCTACCCTATCAACGAGCGTTGCGCGACATGCCGGATATCGAAACTGCGTTGGCGGCATGGGCGCGGGGCACAATCGCGCATACGAAAGGCCCGTGGCAGGAGTTTGCTCACTGTCACGGGCCTTTGCTTGTCCGACACGGTGTTCAGCGGTTACCGCTCAACACCGTGTGACGTTGTCGAGTCGGCTTTACCACAGGCCGAACGGGTCGGAGAAGCCGCCGCCGTCACCGGTGCCGCCATCGCTGTTGCCATTGCCATTACCGTAACCGTTCTGGCCATTGCCGTTCTGGTTGTTCTGGTTATTCTGGCTGTTGCCGTTGGAATCGGAGCCGGACGAACCGTTCACCGACGACTCCTCCTGATCGAGCGTCACGTCCACATTCATGGTCTTGCCGTCGCGCACGATGGTCAGCGTCACCTTGTCTCCCAAAGCCGCGGCACGAACGTAACCAAGCAGCGAGTAGTTGTTGTTCACGGCGTTGCCGTTGAAGGCCACGATGGTGTCGCCCTCCTTAAGGCCGGCCTTGTCGGCCGGGCCGCCGGAGACGACCGCGCTGCCGGTGGCGCTGGACTTGGTGATGGTCGCGCCGCCGCGGGTCACGCCGTCGGCTTCAACCGTGTCGGACTTGATGACCACGCCGAGGGCAACGTGCTTGACCTTGCCGTCCTTGATGATTTCGTCGGCCACACGCTTGACGAGGTTGGACGGGATGGCGAAGCCGATGCCGATGGAGCCGGCGGAGTCGGAGGAGGTGGCGGTGGAGGCGATCGAGGAGTTGATGCCGATCACCTGGCCGGCCGCGTTGAAGGTCGGGCCGCCGGAGTTGCCGGGGTTGATGGCCGCGTCGATCTGGACGGCGTTGGTGACGATCTCGTTGTTGTTGTCGTCGGTCACGGTCACCGGGCGGTTCAGGGCGGAGACGATACCGGTGGTGGCGGTGTCGTCGTAGCCGAGCGGGTTGCCGATGGCCATCACGTTCTCGCCGACGGCGAGCTTGTCGGAATCGGCGAATTCCACGGCCTTGAGGTCGCTCGGCGGGTTGTCGAGCTTGATGACCGCAAGATCGGTGGTGGCGTCAGTGCCGACGAGCGTGGCGGAATACATGTTGCCGTTGGCAAGCGTCACCTGAATCTGCTGGGCGCCGGAGATCACGTGGTTGTTGGTGATGATGTGGCCTTCGGTGTCGATGATGGCGCCGGAGCCCTTGGCGGTGCCGTTGCTCAACGCGGTCTGGATGGAGACCACGGAGCCGGAGACATCGCTGGCGACGGTCTGCCAGTCGGGGGCTTCGCCGCTCTTGGCGGTGGCGGACCCGGAGCCGGACTTATTCGAGCTGACGTTGGACAGCGAATTGCTGGTCGGCAAGGTGATCAGGCCGCTGGTGAGGGCGCCGTAACCGAGGCCCAGGCAGAGGGCCGCAGCCAGAACGGCGGCGACCACGGCGATGAGGATGTTGCTCGCCGTCTTGGACATGCCCTGCTTGGCGGGGCCGGGCTGACCGGGCTGTCCCGGCTGGGCCGGGCCTTGACCGTTCGGCGTACCGGTACCGGGAGTGCCGAAACCGAACAGACCGCCCTGCTGGGGCTGCTGGCCATTCCGGCCATTCTGACCGGACTGGCTGGCAAACGGGTTGCCGTTGTTCTGCTGCGGCTGCGTGGGCGGATTGAACGGATTGCCGTTGCCCTGCGGCTGCGGGTTATTGGTGTAGTAGGGATTGCGGTTGTCCTGCTGGCCCTGTGGGGTTTGCTGTGCAGGCTGACCGAACGGGAATTGCTGCGTGGGCTGGGCATTGCTGCCGGCCTGGCCGCCCTGCTGGCCCTGTGCCTGAGTCGGGGTCGGACCATAAGCGCCATATTCCGGGGCCGGACGATACAGCGGAGTTGTGGCCGAGGTCTGGCCTGCGGCCGGCGCTGCCGGAGAAGCCGGCGAGGAGGAGACCACCGTGCTCTCGCCCTTGGCGGAGGCGTAGTCCGGGATGGGCTCGGTAGCGGCTTGCGTAGGCAGCGGCTTGCGTAGGCTGCTGATCGGCAGCGAGGGCGGCCGAGGAAACCGGGGCTTGCTGCTCGCTGGAATCGCTGGCGTTGCCGGCATCAACCGAGTCGCCACCCACAAACGGGTTCTTCGGCTCGGCGTTGCCGGTATCGGCAGTACTATTGGGGTTTTCGTTATTCCGCGGGGTCTGGTCGACGCCCTGCGGGTTAAATTCGTCAGCCATTGCTGCTCCTTTTCCTAAATTCCTATCACGTCTGTTCGGCGGCTATTCGGGCACTTGCCCATTGCCACTTCTCGTGTGCTACCTCAGTAGTAAAGGCAGTCAATCTGGAGGTTTTCTGAACGTTGATTGAAAGTCTATGCGTAATCATCGCAGAGTCTTATGGGCATCTCGGCTTCGAGGGGCTGATTTCCTGTTTCGGGAACATCTACTTGCACTTCAAGGGGCTGTTCGCGCGGTCAATTCCGAGTATCAAGGGCCCTCATTTAACGCCATTCCGCCATTTTTGCAGCCGGCCTACTTGACCGGGAGCCCCTTGAAGCGGAAGTAGACGTTCGGGAGCGGCGAAATCCGCCCCTCGAAACCGAGTTCTTCACAATTTCCGGCCCTTTTCTGGCCCTTCTGCCTAAAGTGAACATATGACGATCAGCCTTCTTGAACATCCGTTGGGCGCACAGCCCGGACAGCCCGGCGACCGCAGCGCCTTCCATTTCGAAACGATCACCCGCCTGCCATCCACGGCCAGCGGGCTTGGGCGAGACGGTGCCCGATACGGCCGCACCGGCATCATTCACACGCCCCACGGCGATATTCGCACGCCTGCCTTCGTGCCGGTGGGCACGCAAGCCGCGATGAAGGCCGTGTTGCCCGAGCAGATGAAGGATCTAGGCGCACAGTGCCTGCTGGCCAACGCCTTCCACCTGTTCGAGCGCCCGGGCGAGGACGTGCTGGACGCGGCCGGCGGCTTGGCGCGTTTCATGAACTGGGATGGGCCCACGTTCACCGATTCCGGCGGTTTCCAAGTGATGTCGCTGGGCGTCGGCTTCAAGAAGACGCTGGCGATGGACGTGACCGGCATGAAGTCGGACGACATCATCGCCAAGGGCAAGGAGCGCATGGCCTGGGTGGATGAGGACGGCGTGACGTTCAAGTCGCCTTTGAATGGTGACGCACATCGTTTCTCCGCTGAGATTTCGATGGGCATCCAGCACAAAATCGGCGCAGACATCATGTTCGCGTTCGACGAACTCACCACGCTGATGAACACCCGCTCCTACCAGGAGGACTCGGTGGAGCGCACCTTCCGCTGGGCCCGCCGATGCGTGGACGAGCACCAGCGGCTGACGGCTGATCGAGTCGGGAAGCCGTATCAGGCGTTGTATGGCGTGGTGCAGGGCGCGAATTACGAGGATCTGCGCCGACGTGCGGCCTCGCAGATCGCCTCTCTGGACTTCGACGGCGTGGGCATCGGCGGCGCGATCGAGAAGCGCATCATCGGCGACACCTGCGCATGGATCTGCGACGCGATGCCGGAAAACCGCCCACGCCACGTGCTGGGTATCGCCTCTGTGGACGACATTTTCGCTTGCGTGGAGAACGGCGGCGACACCTTCGACTGCGTGGCCCCCGCACGCTGCGCCCGAAACGGCGCGATTTACACGCGCGCCGGCCGGTACAACATCAAGCGTGCCCAGCATAAGTTCGATTTCGGGCCGCTGGAGGAGGGATGCGACTGCTACACATGCCAGCATTATTCGCGCGCGTACGTCGACCACCTGCTGCGCGCCCGCGAGTTCAACGGGTTCACGTTGGCCACGATCCACAACGAGCATTTCTTCGTGAAGCTGCTAGACGACATCCGCGCCTCGATCGACGGCGGATACTTTGATGAGTTCCGCGACGAAGCGCTGGCCCACTTCTACGGCAACGGCGAGCGCCGGCCAGGGTTGTGAGTTTTTCTCCTTCGTTGCGGCTTGTGCTGCCACGAAGTGACTGAGGGGAGTGTCGCCACCGTCAAAGATCACGGCACCCGCAGAAGACCCACGAGCGATATATCCCTGCCGCCCATGCGACACGCCGAAGATTGCATGATTACCCAGCCGGGTGTAAGTTAGTCGATTGTCTGCGAGTGTGGCGGAATGGTAGACGCGCTGTCTTCAGGTGGCAGTGAGTGTATGCTCGTGGGGGTTCAACTCCCCCCACTCGCACCAGCAACTAAAGGGCTGGAATCGGAAGGTTCCAGCCCTTTTGCTTTGTCCGGGCAAGCGCCGTTTTTCAGGGGGGGCGCTTTAGGACTTGAGACTTATGGCCCAACTTTCGTGGCGGAAAATGTCCCGGTACCTGCATCAATCGTTTGACGTTCAAGCCAGGCCAGAATCCGCTGTCCCGGTTCGCGATTTCGGGCGATCTTTGCAAACCGGGACAATTTTTGTTGCCCCGGTATAAATGTCAATCGATTTATGCGAAAACCGGGACAACGTGCCAATTCCAGAATCGGCCTTATTCCGCCGATTCCGTCTGCCAGACGATATGAGTTGAGGAAACCGGAGTGTCCCGGTTCACGAAAACAAGCCGAAATCGCCGACCGGGACAGCGGATTCTGCCCCGGTCGACAGGTCAAACAATTGACATATGAACCGGGACAAATACAGATCAGAGAGAAGCCCATGAAGCAGATTTAACTTTCCTCAACTTTCCATCCGCCATAAACTAGCATTACATAACATCATGAACCGAGACGAAACCAACGAAGTATCTGGAGTCACCGACGACCAGCTCGGCCGAACGGCCGAGCCGTACGAATCCGGCAACTGGCGGGGCGGCGTCGGGAGCATCATTCGCAGCAATCCGAAATCAGGAACCGACACAAGTCGGACCCAGCAGACACGCATAATACGAGTTCACAGACTCGGCGATGTATTCCGCAACCGCACCACCGAATACCACACCACGGAAGAACTGTAAGCATTACGAAATCAACCTTGATTATTGCGCGGGCCTATACTAGGTTACGGTAGCGTAGGTTAGTGGTCGGGAGAGCGTCGCCGGCCATAGCGAGGTGATCAGTATGAGCGTTTCCATCAGCACGCCATCTGGACGAACCATGGCTTCCGCCGCAACAGTTGCGCCTTCCGCAACCGCGAGTCAAAAATCCAGCGCAAGCGCCAACCCCACCGCACTGGACCGTGCATCGGCCCGATACAGGGCCGCGCAATCGCGCTACCGCCAAGCCAAGGCCGCACTGAAGGCGATCAAGCGCCAGATCGTCCCCGTGGATGCATTCGGCAATCGCAAGCCGCGACTGCGCGGATGGCTTCACCTCGCCACCCTGCCGCTGTGCATCGCGGCGTCCATCGTACTCATCTGCATCGCGCCGGCCGGCTCGGTCAAAGCGGCCTGCGCAGTGTACGGTGCCTCGGCCATGCTGCTGTTCGGCAACAGCGCGCTGCTGCACGTCGTGCCGTGGCGCAGCGCGAAGGTGACTCGCGTACTGTGCGGCATCGATTATTCGAACATCTTCCTCATCATCGCCGGCACTAACACACCTGTGCTGTTCGCACTCAGCCCGGCGATTCGCCGGCCATATCTCACGGTGATTTGGGTGACCGCGGCGATCGGCACGATACTGCATATCGTCTGGCTGCGCACCCCGAACTGGGTGTTCACCACTGTGTATGTTGTGCTGGGATTGGCGCCGGTGACACTTATTCCGCAACTATGGACGGCTCCCGCAGTGGGCCCGGCTGCGACCATTCTTATCGCGTGCGGAGGTGCCGCGTATATCGCCGGCGCTGTGTGCTTTGCGCTGCGCAAGCCGAATCCGATTCCAGGCTGGTTCGAGTTCCACGAGGTGTTTCACCTAGGCACGGTCATCGGGTACGCCTGCCACGTCGTGGCGATTTATCTGATTGTTTGCGCGCTGTAGGTTTGCGAACCGTGCGAAC
>SAMEA3387453__coassemble_794_pt1 | contig 7425 bp, 5 predicted proteins | sample SAMEA3387453__metabat2_high_PE_014 | metagenome-assembled genome bin SAMEA3387453 (sample SAMEA3387453) | Felis catus | biome: Faeces | place: United Kingdom | collected 2012
TCGCCTGGCGGACTGAGGGGGGTCCACCAGAACACAGGACCCCTTACTGCCTCAGCATGCCGCTCCACATACCGACGAAATCAGGCAAGGTCTTGCGCGTGGTGGCCACGTTGATGACCTCGATATCGGGAATACGCAGCCCCAGCATCGCGGCGAACGTGGCCATACGGTGATCAGCATAGGTTTCCATCACGGCACCGTGCAACGTCTCCGCCGGCACCGGTTCGATACGCAATCCATCAGGCAATTCCTCAGCCGCTCCCCCAACACGACGAATCTCGTTGACCAATGCCTCCAGACGATTCGTTTCGTGGCCGCGCAAGTGACCAATACCAACCATGTCTGTCGACTTATCAGCAAACACCAGAATCGCCGCCAACGAGGGCGCAATCTCCCCGGCCGCCGTCAAATCGAACGTACCCAGCCCACGCACGGTGCCGTCACCGGTCACCTCGCAATAGCGCACGCCGCCGATGGTCGGGAACGATACTTCGGCACCCATCTGCTCCAGATATCCGGGCAACAGGCCGCCCGGCTGGGTGGTGGTTTCAGGCCAATGAGGCACCCGGACCGTGCCGCCGGCGATCAATGCCGCGCCGAGGAATGGCGCCGCGTTCGACAGATCGGGCTCAACGGTCACCTTGCTCGGCAGTTGCATTGCGCGCGGTTCAACCGTCCATGTGCGGGCGGATTCGTCGGCCTCAACCGCACCGCCGGCACCGGTCACATCGGCCACGGTCATGCGAATGTGCGGCAGGCTCGGGGTCTTCTCCCCCGTGTGCGCGAGGTGCAGACCGCCAGGCAGTTTGGAACTAATCAGCAACAGGCCGGAGATGAACTGGGAAGAACCGGACGAATCGATGCTGACCTGCGCCTGGGCAGCCGGCAAGGTTGCAGGCGGCGTAATAGTGAACGGCAGACGGCCAACCTCGCCGTGGTAATCAACCGTTGCACCCAGCTGTTCCAAACCGTCAAGCACCGGCTTCATCGGGCGTGCATAAGCCTGTTCGTCGCCATCAAAATTCACTGGGCCATCTGCAAACAGGGCAAGGCCGGGCACGAAACGCATCACCGTGCCGGCCAGTCCGCAGAACACATTGACGTTGCCATGGAATCGGCCGGATACAGGAGGAGTAACCGTTACGGTGGTGTCGGTTGCGGAATCCACGTCGCAGCGGACACCGAGGGCTTCGAGTGCGCCCATCATAAGGTCCGTGTCGCGCGAACGCAGCAGGCCAATCAGAGTAACGGGCTTGCTGCCGAGGGCGGCGAGAATCAGGTAGCGGTTGGATAGGGACTTGCTGCCCGGCACCGTTACCGTAGCGTTCAACGGCTGTGCGGCGAGCGGGGCAGGCCAGAGATTCGTGAGTCGTTCAGTCATAAGGCCAAATCTATCAAACAAATTATTCACCGGTCGGCAGCGATGCGGGATTCGATCTGCTGATCAGGTGCGGAAGACGGCTGCTCAAAACCGCCTTCGATGGCCTGCGCGTGCAACAACTGAGCGGCCGCGCGATCGGCCTCGATGGCGGCGATCTGGCGCGAGAACACGATGAACCAGCCGAGGAACGCCAGACCAGCCAACGCCTCCACATTGGTGAGGGTGTTGTGACCCATCATCATATTGACCCAGAATGCAGCGCATACGAGCGCGGTCAGGTCGGAGGCCACCATCACTGCTTTGGACAGGCGTGGCGCAAGCCACGGCAGGAGCACGAACAGCAGCAGCATGACGAACGGCAGGCCTTTGGCGCATATATTGTGCAAGAGATTGTGTGGCGTGTACCGAAACACGCCGATGCCGATGAATGCCAGGCCGGCCACCATCAGCAGGAAGGACAGAATGGAGATGCGCAGCATGAAATGTGGGATTTCGTAGCCGCGATTCGGATCTCTGTTGGTGCGGTCGTGCCAGAGGCGCTGTAGCCGTTCGGTGGTCACCAGTTCGGAGATGGCGAAGTAGCTGACGATGATGATGCATGTGCCGGCAAGAATCAGCGTGGAGTTGAACATACGGGCCGCAAACGTGGTTCTGTCGCCGAGCTGCGAAAAGTTGTTGTGATACCAGTATGGGTCGTCGGTGGTCATGCCGGCGGTGACCACGCCGGAGATGACGAAGAACGGCAACAGACTGGCAATAGTTTTGGCGTTCATCATCTCCGCCTGTACAAAGGTCATGTACCCCACCACGCCGGCGAAGGCGGCGCAGACGCTGGAGATATAGCCGGAGAAGATGGCATTGCCCATCATGTCGTTGGCCGCACCGATGAGTGCAAAAGACGACAGGAAAATGGTCGAGGCATACACCACCGAAAGGGCGACGATTTCGAAAATGCGACGAATCGGTGCAAACCAACCATGTTTGAGGTTCAATGAACGTGATTTGCGCGCATAGCCAATAATGAAGGAAATGACGCCGCATGCCGCCACGATGCCCGAACATACCATGAATCGGCGTTGCGTCAGCTGCCAGATGGCCGGCGCGTATTCCATGTACAGGTTCATCGATACCGCGCCAACGACGGCGCAAATCAAGAAGGAGATGAGTCCGGAGGTTTCTGCACGCTGATGACGTCCCATGCCGGGCCTCCCCTATCTATTCGATGCCGCGTTATCTTTCAACAACAAACAAAACTCCCCCCGAGGACAACGCTTTACTAGCAAGCCAGCGGGATTTGGCTGTCGCCATTCTACTGAAAATCTGAAACACTACAAAAAAACGATTATGTACGGGCTTCTTAGCCTTTGCGACTATCGTTACCGCCTTGCCGAGTACCGTTGTTCATGCAGAAAGAAAGCAGTATTGGACACAATCGAATGAGCGTGTCGGTATCGTTGAAAAAGTAATGAATGACGGTTCTATCGGTTCAACCTTTAAGGGACGAACCAGCCGCGGCACCATGGCGCTGATGCATGACTATGCCGAGCTCATCAATGAATTACGTCCGACAGCAGAGCAATTCACCGAGATCGAGCAATACTGGGTCAAACGAATTCAGGCGTTCTTCACCAGCAAACCATTCAAGCTGGAGTCCGACAACTCGCTTTCCGTTGATGCGGCCGTGGAACATCTGCTGCGGCAGGCAGCGCAGCGGCGAAGGGAGAATCCGGGCACCATGTACGTCGGCACCGTCCTGCAGCATCTCGTCGCGGCAAAGCTCACCATCGTTGCTCCGGAAGTGGAAATCAACGGCGCGTCCGTTGCTGATGATCCGAGTCCGCGGCTTCCAACGGTGAGGCCGCGGACCGTCTCACAAAACCGTCCGCGGCTCCGCCCTCCTGTTTCGTCGCAACTGACTACACCGACGGGTTCGGGCGCTTCGTCACGAAAACGCCATTGCGATGCACCGTATACGCGCCGCCGTCACTGCCCCGTTCCGCCCGGAACAGGACGATCGGCTCCCCTGCGATGTCGCGCAGTTCGACATCCGATCTGCCACGTGTCAGATAGAAGTCGAATATGGCGTCGTCGGATTGACGCACGGTGTGCAGAACGTCAGAGGTCACGCCGCTGGCGGGCGACCGCAGGTTGGCTTCCGGCTGCCGGCCATCCTGCGGCTGCGCGGCAAGCCAACCTCCCACGAATCGCGTCAGATCGCTCACGCCCAGATCGCAGCCGAGGAAATACGCCTCCCCTTCGCCGTACGTGTTGCGGGTGATCGCGGCCATGCCGTCAAGCTCCCACTCATCCGCTTCTTCGCCGGCATACGAGGCAAGCACCTGCACATGCGGTCCGGCGACGGTCACGTCACCGAGCTTGTCGATGACGCGATCGAGCCAGTCGAAATCCCAATGGTCTTCGATGGGCTGGAGGCGATCTCAGCTGAAGATGGCAAGGGCCACGGTGTTGACGCCGGCCTGGCCCATCAGGCGGATGTCGTCATCCCAGATTTCCTCCGGCCATTGGTCGGGACTATAGTCGCCACCGAAAGCGATGCCGCGTCCGTCCGCGGTCAGCAGTTTTGGCCATGCGAAGTCACGTCATGCACGCACGGTTATCTCCTTTGGCAGGCGGCGCAGGGCCACGGCCCATATCGGATACCAGCTGATACTAGCTGATAGACACTCCTGGCCGATAGTCGACACGCCGCCGGTTCCGGCCCCACTGCCGGAACCGACATGGGTATGTTCATGACCGCCGACCGCAGGAACGAACAGGCCCGTCCGCCACGGACCGCATCTTGCGGTTCAGGCGGACGGGCCTTATGGGAAGGGATGGGAACGGGAGATCAGTTCTTAATAACTGCCTGCGCCTCATCGTCGACGATCTCGCCGGAAGCGAGCTTGGCTTCGAGCTCCTCAACGATCTGCGCATGCATCTTCTCATCGATCTTGACCTTGAACCAGAACACGACGAGGCTGAGGATGATGAAAACAAGCGGGACGTAGAAGGCGAAGGTCTTGAACGTGGCGATGTTGGACGCGGTCATGTCGGCTGCCGTGGCATGACCGGTCATGCCAGCCGCGAGGGCAACGGCACCGACCGCACCGTTGGACATCGCGCCGCCGATCTTGTCGAGCATGGGACGCACCGACAAGGTGACCGCCTCGTTGCGCTTGCCGTTCTTCAGCTGGCCGTACTCGATGGAGTCGGTCAGCGACAGAATCGCGGTCATCTGGATGAACTGCGCAGGCACATAGAAGAAGATCAGGGCGACGATGACGACCGGCAGGTTGCTGGAGAACAGAGCGAGCATCGTGTAGCCGATGATCATGGAGACCATGCCGCCGGTGAACAGGTAGCGACGGGGAATCCAGCGGTTGAGAATCGGGTACAGCGGCGCCATGATGAATCCGGCGATCAGCGGAATGATGCCGGTGATGGAGAAGGCGGCAGGCTCGTCAAGCACGAACACGAAGAGGTAGTACATCACACCGGTCGTGATGACGTTTGCGATGGCGTACAGCAGGTAGGACAGGGCGACCCACAGCAGCTGGTCGTTCTGGAACAGCGCCTTGAACGCCTCGAACGGGTTGCCGTTCTTCTGGGCCTTGGCACGCAGCGCGCTGGTGCTTTCCTTGGTGCCAAAGGCGACGGTCCAGGCGGTAATCAGGCCGAGGAGCGCGACGATGAAGCCGAAGGAGGTCCATCCGGCCTGGCCCTGGCCCTTGGCGCCGGTGAACGTCCAGGTGAAGTAGCTGACGATCGGGATGACGATGACGGTGATGCCGTTGTAGCCGATAGAGCCGGTGAAGGTGCCAAGGGCGGTGTAGGTGGAACGTTCGTGGGAGTCGGAGGACAGCGCCGGGATCATGCCCCAGTAGGAGATGTCACGCAGGGAGTAGAACACGTCAAGCACGATGAACGTGATGATGAACAGCACGATGAACAGCGTGGTGTTCACGTTGACCAGTCCGAACATGCCGGAGAAGATGAGCATGATCAACACGGAGGAGACCAGTCCGCCGATGAACTGCCACGGGGCGGAAACGGCCCCACTTGGTGGTGGTGTTATCCACGAGGTTGCCCAGCAGCGGATCGATGAAGATCTCGGCGATGCGGATAACGACGATCAGGCCGGTGATGACGGCGATCATTTGGGCGGCTAGAGCCTTGCTGTAGCTGACGAACAGGCAGCTGGTGACGTACGTGACGAAGTACGTGCTCATCGCGTTGTAGAAGGCAGCCTGCCCCAAGTTGCCGCACGCGTAGGCGATGCGCTGGCCTAACCCGCCCTTCCTGCGGACGTCACCGTCCGCGACATTTTCGTTGCTCATTAATCTTCTCCTTAAGAACCCAGAGCATGGAATCACTCATTGATTTTGTAAAGTATAGCATACAAGTTTTATCACCGTAAGCATACAAGTTTTATCACCGAAAGCATACAAGTTTTATCACCGTAAGCATACAAGTTTTATCACCGAAAGTAAAAAGCATTAGTAAACAAGGAGATAAACAGCGTGTCGCAAGGATGGGATAACATGAGCTGAACCGAGACATTGCATGGACGCGGCGTAGCGTCGACGGCAAGCAGTGCCAGTGATTTGGAAGCGGTAAACAGGATTTGCGTTTTATATAAAAACTGTTTATCCTTTTCGGTAAAGGAGGCCCCGGCCTCTTCCATAATATCATTCACAACGAGGTAATGACAGAAAGCAGGAGAACATGACAGACGTCACACATGTCGATCGCGCATCGCAGGCTTGGCTGACCGACCCGACGGTGTTCGAGGTGAACCGGACTCCGGCCCATTCCAGCCACAAGTGGTACGCCCGCGACCCCCAGAGCGGACAATGGTCCGATCTCAAGCAGAGCCTTGACGGCGAGTGGCGGGTCGAGGTCGTTCAGGCCGCCGACATCAACCTCGAAGAGGAACCCGCGACGGCCGAGTCGTTCGACGACTCCTCGTTCGAGCGTATCCAGGTTCCGGGCCACCTACAGACGGCCGGTCTGATGAACCACAAGTACGTGAACGTCCAGTATCCGTGGGACGGCCACGAGAACCCGTTGGAACCGAACATCCCGGAGAACAATCACGTCGCGCTCTACCGCAGGAAGTTCACCGTCTCCGCCCCCGTGGCAAACGCCAAGCAGGCCGGCGGATCGGTGTCGATCGTGTTCCACGGCATGGCCACGGCGATCTACGTGTGGGTCAACGGCGCGTTCGTCGGCTATGGCGAGGACGGCTTCACGCCCAATGAGTTCGACATCACCGAACTGCTGCACGACGGGGAGAACGTCGTGGCCGTCGCCTGCTACGAATACTCCAGCGCCTCCTGGCTTGAGGATCAGGACTTCTGGCGTCTGCACGGCCTGTTCCGCTCCGTCGAACTCGCCGCCCGCCCGCACGTGCACATCGAGAACACGCAGATCGAAGCCGATTGGGATCCCGAGGCCGGCACCGCTTCCCTCGATGCCGCGCTGACCGTGCTCAACGCGGCCGACGCGGCCACGGTCCGCGCGACCCTGAAGGACGCCGACGGCAACACGGTGTGGCAGACGACGGGCGACGCGGAGGCGCAGACCGCGATCTCCAGCGGACCGCTGCAGGGCATCGCCCCTTGGAGCGCCGAAAGCCCGACGCTGTACGAGCTTGACGTCGACGTCATCGACCAGGCGGGAGACGTCATCGAATGCACGTCCCAGAAGGTCGGTTTCCGCCGCTTCCGCATCGAGGACGGCATCCTGACCATCAACGGCAAGCGCATCGTGTTCAAGGGCGCCGACCGCCACGAGTTCGACGCCGAACGCGGCCGCGCCATCACCGAGCAGGACATGATCGATGACGTGGTCTTCTGCAAGCGCCACAACATCAACTCCATCCGCACCTCCCACTATCCGAACCAGGAGCGCTGGTACGAGCTGTGCGACGAGTACGGCATCTACCTGATCGACGAGACCAACCTCGAAACCCATGGCAGCTGGTGCCTGCCCGGTGACGTCCTCACCGAGGACACCATCGTGCCGGGCAGCAAGCGCGAATG
>SAMEA3387453__coassemble_824_pt1 | contig 7203 bp, 6 predicted proteins | sample SAMEA3387453__metabat2_high_PE_014 | metagenome-assembled genome bin SAMEA3387453 (sample SAMEA3387453) | Felis catus | biome: Faeces | place: United Kingdom | collected 2012
TCGGCTTCGGTCTTGTCGCCTTCGGTGACGGCCACGTTGCGCATGTTGTCGCCCCAACGCATGACCTTCATGTTCTGGGAGGCATCCCAGCCGGCGCAGGCGCGAGCCCAGGTGCCGACCTTTTCGGCGACTTCCGGATCGGTGTAGTGGCCGACGACGATCTTGCGCGGAATGCCGAGACGGGACACGATGTAGCCGAACTCACGGTCGCCGTGGGCGGCCTGGTTCAGGTTCATGAAGTCCATGTCGATGGTCTCCCACGGGATTTCCCTGTGGTGCTGGGTGGCCAGCTGCAGCAGCGGCTTGGTCAGCACTTCGAGGCCGCGGATCCACATCTTGGCCGGGGAGAAGGTGTGGCACCAGGTGATCACGCCGATGACGTTCGGGTTGGCGGAGGCCTCGACCATGAACTCCTTGACACCGTCGGAGGACTTCAGGGTGGGCTTGAGGACGATCTTGGCCGGAATCTTGCCGGTGTTGTTCAGGTAGTCGACCATTTCAGCGGAGTGAATGGCGACCTGGCGCAGGGCTTCTTCGCCGTACAGGTCCTGCGAACCAACGCCGAACCAGATTTCCTTGCCCTCGAAGGGATTTTCCATAACCATAGGGTTACTTCCTTTACTTCTTTGTTTATGGGGGTTTGTTTAAGTTTCATTCGCCGACCGAGGCTCCCCTCAGTCAGCTATCGCTGACAGCTCCCCTCAGAGAGGGGAGCCAAGACACCACCGTGCTGGCGGAGTCAGCGCTGATTTGATGTGTGTGTCCGCAAGGCGCGGAAGGCGAAGGCGTACGAAGGTACGTCGGGCCTTCCGTAACGCGGCGGACACTCCATCAAATCAGTGCTGACCGTAGACGTTCTGGTAGCGGTCGTTGAGCTTATCGATGTCGGCCTGGTCGATCTCGATGATGTCACCGAGCTGACGGGCGGCCCACATGGTGTGAGCGACTTCCTCGGTCATGGCAGCGGCCTTGACGGCGCCTTCAGCATCCTTGCCGATGGTGAAGGGGCCATGGTTCTGCATGAGGACGGCCGGGGACTTCGGGTACTTCTTGAGGGTCTCGACGACACCCTTGCCGATCGCCTCGGAGCCGATCAGACGGAACGGGCCGACCGGCACCGGGCCGCCGAACTCGTCACCCATCATCGTCAGGCCGCACGGGATGTTCTGACCAGTGGCAGCCCAAGCGGTGGCGTAGGTGGAGTGGGTGTGCACGACACCGTAGACGTCGGGCATGTTGCGGTAGATGTAGGCGTGGGAAGCGGTGTCCGAGGACGGGGCTTCGGTGCCGTCGACCACGTTGCCGTCAAGGTCGCACACGACCATGGAGGACGGGGTCAGGTACTCGTAGCGCAGGCCGGAGGGCTTGATGACGAACAGGTCGGCGGTGTGCAGACGCTGGGAAACGTTGCCCGCGGTCCACACGACCAGGTTCCACTTGATCAGCTGCTGGTGCAGGTTGGAGACGACCTCACGAACCTGCTTGACCTCGGCGCGAACCTCGGGGCCGTAATCAGCCAAAGTTGCCATTATTGGTTTTCCTTTCCACTGTGATGGATGGACGTTTTTTCAAAATCTCAAGGACCTCCCTCAATAGAGGGAGGTCAGAAAGGCTTACTTATCTTCGAGGTTGATGGTTTCGATGGCGGCGTGCTCGATGGGCAGGCCCTTGGTGAAGCGGGCGAAGAAGTCCTCGAAACCAACCACATCGGAAGCCACCGGCTTCTCAGTGGTGGACTGGGCGTCCTTGAACACGCAACCGTCAAGGAAGTCAGCGAGGTTGCTGTGATCCTCGTTGGTGTTCCACAGGTAGTTGGCGAGCACGGCCATGCCCCAGGCGCCACCTTCGGCGGCGGTGGACATGACCTTGATCGGGGTGTTGAAGGCAGCAGCGAGAATCTTCTGAGCCACCTTCGGAGTGGCGAAGATGCCGCCGTGGCCCACGAGAGAGTCGACCTGCACGCGCTCCTGCTTGGTCATCACGTCCATGCCGATCTTGACCGGGGAGAACGCGGAGAACAGCTGGGCGCGCATGAAGTTGCCGAGGGTCATGTTGGCTTCGGGGCTGCGGGCGAACAGCGGGCGACCTTCAGGCAGACCGGCCAGGAATTCGCCGGAACGGAACGGGTAGTTCAGCAGGCCGCCGCAGTTGGCGTCCACGTCGTCGGCGATGGCCGCGCGGAACAGGGTGCCGTACAGCATACCTGCGTCAACCGGCTGGCCGATAGCCTTGGCGAACTGGCCGAACAGGCCGACCCAAGCGTTGAGGTCGGAGGTGAAGTTGTTGGCGTGGCTCATACCGGCCAGATCGCCGGCCGGGGTGGTGACCAAGTCAACCTCAGGGTGGAGGGCCTTGAGCTTGTGCTCCAGAACCACCATGGCGAAGATGGAGGTGCCGGCGGAGACGTTACCAGTGCGTACGCGCACGGAGTTGGTGGCTACCATGCCAGTACCGGCGTCGCCCTCAGGCGGGGCGAGCACGATGCCGGGCTTCAGGGCACCGGACGGATCGAGCAGCTTGGCACCTTCCTCGGTCAGCTCGCCAGCCGGAGTGCCGGCCACGAGCGGCTCAGGAAGCAGGTTCTCCAGCTTCCACGGCTGGGCTGCGACCTCAGGCAGAGCGTCGAACTTCTCAATGAATGCGGTTTCGTAAGTGTGAGTGGTCGGGTCAATCGGGAACATGCCGGAGGCATCGCCCACGCCGAGGACCTTCTTACCGGTGAGCTTCCAGTGCACGTAACCGGCGAGTGTGGTGAAGTAAGCCACCTTGGAGACGTGCTCTTCCTTGTTGAGCACGGCCTGGTACAGGTGAGCGATGGACCAACGCTCGGGGATGTTGTACTGGAACAGCTCGGAGAGCTTCTTGTGAGCTTCGGAGGTGTTGGTGTTCTGCCAGGTGCGGAACGGCACCAGCAGTTCGCCGGCCTCGTCGAATGCGAGGTAACCGTGCATCATGGCGGAGAAGCCGATGTGGCCGACGTGCGTGAGCTTCTCGCCATAGGCGGTCTCGACGTCGTTGGCCATGGAGGCGTAAGCGGACTGCAAACCGCCCCAGATCTCCTCGGTGGTGTAGCTCCACAGACCATCCTCCAAGTGGGAGGCCCAGCTGTAGTCGCCGGAGGCGATGGTCTGGAAGTTGTCGTCGATGAGGACGGCCTTGATGCGGGTGGAGCCGAATTCGATGCCCAGCGTGGTCTTGCCAGCGCGAATCTTCTCGGCGATGTGGGCGGCCTGCTCGGCCGCGTTGTCGGTTGCTGCCATATCTTTCCTTTGCCTTGGAGCGCCGGCGTTGTTATCCCCTTCCTTGGGGAGGGTGTTAGCGCTCACAATTTCCAAAAAAACATTGTACCGACAACCCGCATTCGACACAACTTATGCCGTGTCACGCATCATAACGGTTTGATAACAGCGCCAATTTACCGCCGAGGAGCCGGCCCCAAGGACCGCCGGGCACGCACCTCGGCGGGAATCAGCCCCATGCCGTGCTGGGTGGTCAGGAAGGTCGGCTCGCCGCCCTCCCCCAGCAGGCGCAGCGTCTCTCGCATGGCGGCCACGCCGAGCCCCTCGAAATCGGGATGCACGGTGGTCAGCGGTGGGTACATGTTATCCACGCCAGACATGTCGTCGAATCCGACCACGCTGATGTCTTGCGGAATCCGAAGCCCATGCTCATGCAACGCGCGCATGATGCCAACGGCCTGATTGTCGTTCGCGGCGACGACCGCGGTGGGCAACGCCGCGCCTCGACGCCCATACTCATCAATGAGATGATTCATGTGCGCATACGCCTCAGAGGCATCCCACGTATGGCAGCGCACGATCTGTGAATCGATGGATCGGGAGGCGGCGAGCTTGCGCCACGCATCCAGTCGGGTGTGGGCGTCGCGCCATTCGTTGGGACCGGCAAAATACAGAGCCGATTTGTGCCCGTATTCGCCCAGCAAGGCCACCACTTTGGCCATTGCACCCCACTGGTCGATACCGACCAGCGCAGTGCGACGCTTGTTTTCGGTGGAGATAAGGCCCAATCCCTCACGCACGGTCATTTGGCCGTGGGTGGCGGTGACGATGACGCGCGGCTGAGTGACTCGCGCACGGCAGGCGGCGGCGAACATCACGTCGGTCGGAGTCAGGAAGATGAAGGCGTCGACGTTCTGCTCGTTGAAGGTGTCGCACAGGTTGTCGAAGTCGGCCTGCGCGCACAAGGCCTCGTGGACCATCATCACGCTCATGAACAGACCGTGCTCGCGGGCCATGGATTCGATGGAGGAGATGGAGGAAATCGGGCCGAAGAATTTGAGGCCTCCGGCGATCAGCCCTATGGTGCGCGAACGGCGGGAAGCCAGTGCGCGCGCGGAGTTGGAGGGGCGGTAGCCGAGTTGGTCAATGGCGGCCTGGACTCGCGCACGGGTGGCGTCGGAAACGTCCGGCGAGTCATTGATCACACGGGAGACGGTTTGGTGGCTGACTCCGGCGAGCTTGGCCACTTCGAACATGGACGGACGTTTGCTTGGCTTGCGGCTGGTCACCATGCTACCTAACCTCCCCGCTGGCGGCCGGCATCCGTGCACGGCCAGGCTTGTACCTTAATCAATACTGACTTTAGCGCGTCCACAACAGTTTTGCGTTAGCGCTCACACTATCGTGTCGCACGCGGCTCAGGTCAGGTGCCATGAGACACGATGGAGCGGAGTCGGCCCGTGTTCGGCGATGGCGGCACGGTGTGCGGCGGAACCATAGCCCTTGTTATGAGCCCATTCGTAGGCGGCGTAACGTGGGTTGCTTTGCGCGAGGTCGACCATCAGCCGGTCTCGGGTCACTTTGGCGATGACCGCCGCGGTGGCGACGGTGGCGCAATGCTGGTCGCCTTTGACTTTGGTCGTTATATCGGCTGGAATCGGCACGTCCGGCGCGTCGAACGTGTTGAGCGCCTTGGTGATGTAATCGCTCGGCCCGTCGAGAATTCCGGCGACTTTGGGCAGGGCGCGAACGCTTTCCCCACAATTTCCAATGGATTCCCCTACGGAGTCTCCCGGACGACCTTCCGCAGCCTTTTTTGCCGTCAATCCCCCTCCAAGCCGTAAGCCAAGTTCGCGTTCGACTTGGCTGAGCGCGCGCAGGGCGGCCACGCCGAGCGCATAGGTGATGCCCCATTCGTCGATCTCGGTGTTGCTGGCCTGGCCTACGGCGTAGGCCGCGCACCAGTCGCGCAGTTCGTCGAAAATCGCCTCGCGCCTATGTTCGGTGAGCATCTTGGAGTCGGCCACGCCGTCCGGTACGCCGAGGTAGGTCCGCCCGGACAGTTCGGCGGAATCATCGCCGTCAAGCGGCGCCAAATCACAGGCCCAGATGGCGGCGCACCCGACCATCACCGGACCGGCGAGCGCGCCGCGGCCGACTTCATCGAATCCAGTAATAAGGTCATAGCCCTGGGCCGCAAGGCTGCGTTCCAAGTCAAGTGTCGGGGTAATCATGCGCGGCTCCCATCGTCTCACAATGGTTAGGATTCAGACGGTCCAGGTTCAAATGGTTCAGGATTCAGACGGCCCGGAACTCAATCAGTTCAAAGACTCACACGGTTCAAAAAAGACTCAGGAATTCGAGCCGGAAGCGTCAGGCACGTCCTTGAAGACTTCGTGGTGGTCATCAATCGCACCAAGCCGGTCAAGCGGCCAGTATTTCGCGATTCCGACTCCGACCACATCGGAGATGGGAACCAAGCCGCGATCGCCGTCATCCTGATGATAGCGGGAGTCGGCGGAATTGGCGCGATTGTCGCCCATGACGAACACGTGGCCCTCGGTCACGGTCACCGAGAACGGGAAAGCGCTCGGGTCCACGCCGGGGCGAATGTAGGAGGTCTCATTGATGGCCACGCCGTTGATGGTCACCGGCTGGCCCGCGCCCTTGCATTCGACCACGTCACCGGGCAGGCCGATCAGTCGCTTGATGAGGTACCCGCCACCGGGAGCGCTGCTCTGCTCCTCGTTCAACCAGTTGTTGGGATCTTTGAATACCACGACGTCGCCGCGCTGCAGATCGAAGATCTTGGGGGTGAGCTTGCTGGTCACCACGCGATCGCCGGGCACCATGGTGTCCATCATCGAGCGCGAAGGAATCTCGTAAAAGCCGACGGCGAAAATGCGAATCAGCAGCACGATAAGCACGGGAACGCCGCACCACAGGAAAAAGTCGCGTAGGGTGAAGTGGTCATCATCCATCGATGATGCTGCCGCGGCATTCGCACCAGCGGAAGAAGCGGCGTGCGCCGGGCGCGCCGGTGCCGGGGGAACCGGGGACGGGGCGATGCCGTGGTCGGCGACTTGGAACGTACGGGAATCGCGGGCATCGGCCTCGTCATCATACGAGGTCTGATTGCTCTCCGGATTGTCGGAAACCGGGAATTCGCCGTTATCCTGATCGTCCTGCATACCATCTCCTCGCGATTCATGCTGCCGGATATGAGGGGTGCCGGCGCCCGTCCATCATACGTGGAAAATACGGAAACAGCCCGAAACCGAAACGGTTCCGGGCTGAATTTCACGGTTTATTCGCGCACCTGCATCATCAGGCCCACGATTGCACCCGCGAATCGACTCACTTAGCGGAGTTGTCGCGGCGCTCGGCAATACGAGCGGCCTTACCGCGCAGAGCGCGCAGGTAGTACAGCTTGGCGCGGCGCACACGGCCCTTACGCACGAGCTTGATGGAGTCGATGGACGGGGAGTGCACCGGGAAGCGACGCTCCACACCAGTGCCGAAGCTGATCTTGCGGACCACGAAGGTCTCACGCACGCCAGCGCCCTTACGAGCGATCACCACGCCGGTGAAGGTCTGGATACGGGAGTTGTTGCCTTCCTGGATCTTCACGTTCACGTCGACGGTGTCGCCGGGACGGAAGGCCGGGATTTCCTCGGCCGGCTTCATGTGCTTGGCGTCAAAAGCCTCAACAGCGTTAACCATTGTTTTCCTTCAGTGCTGCCGCATATCAGCCACAGATCTGGGGCCATCCACGCGATTGCGCATCGCGCGCGTTGGCCTGTTCTCGTTATCCCTCGGGTTTGCCCTTGGGAAGCCTGCCGATCCGCCAAAAGCCAGGCCTTGCGGCCGTTCGGACTGGACCCACGGAGACGCGGGCTTATGCGGCGGCCCACTTCTCGACACAGCAATCGTCAATTGTACGGATTATTGCGGACAGAATGGC
>SAMEA3387453__coassemble_788_pt1 | contig 5452 bp, 3 predicted proteins | sample SAMEA3387453__metabat2_high_PE_014 | metagenome-assembled genome bin SAMEA3387453 (sample SAMEA3387453) | Felis catus | biome: Faeces | place: United Kingdom | collected 2012
GCACCATTTTGTCCTTTGTCCGTGTCGCACCAGCGTTTCCCTCATTATCAGCTGTTTCGAGTTGCATGAATGCACCGTTTACAGGCCGAGAATTTCGTGCTTTTTTGCATCAAATTCTTCTTGGGAGAGAATGCCGATATCAACCAATTCCTTCAATTTCTTCATCGCCTCGACTTGTTCTTCCACAGACATGGATGCCGTGTGAGAGGCGGGAGCAGCGGCTTCCGGTGCCGGCGCTTGAACCGGGGCGGCGGTCATAGGACTGATGGCTTGCGCCATATTCATACCAAGCAACATGCCACCATCGCCAAAGCCGTTGTCTTGAATACCTTGCGCAATGCGCTGCTGGGCAGCCATATTGCCAGCTTGTTGGGAAACGCCCTCGTATGCGGCAACATTCATCTTATTCGAGGCGAACTGCTGCACGAGTTGACGTGATTGCTCGGTGAACTCGATGCTTTCGATACCCACGCTGGACACTTCAAAGCCAAAACGATCATTCCATGTACCGGCATTGGCTCGATCGCCACGCACGCATGCTGCGATGTCATTCGCCTTGCCGGGCAATTGCGAAATACGATATTCATTGGACAACGAATTGATGGCCACAATAAACGACTGTACGAATTCGGACAGAATCTGCCTACGTGGCCCTTCATCATCGAATGAATACGACACGGTAGTGGCAGGCACAAAGTTACGAACGAATCGAACTGGATCAGTGACCTTTAGCGACATGGATCCACGTGCGCGAATTTCCAAATCGACGCCATAGAACCGGTCGTTATACACCAGCGGCGCAGAAGTGCCGAATTTGATGCCACGAATCTCACGCAGGTTGACGAAGGCCACATATTTGGTGCGGCCAGGCTGACCTCCGAAGGTGAATCGATCGGCGACCTGGTTGAAGAACGATCCGATGCCGTCTCCGGCGAGCACGCTCTGTTCCCCGTTGCGATATTCATAACCGCCCGACTCGGTGATGACGTTTTCGATACCTGTTTCAGAGAAAATGAACGCCGCAGTATTCTCTGGCACATAGATACGCGAACCATTGGTGATTATTCCCTCGGAACCGTATTCATTCGAACCGCGATCGTTGTTGCTTCCGCGGGGAATGCCCGGCACAACGACGGTGTGTTCCGTGAACGGACCAGCGGTGATGATATCACGCCACAGGTCCGCGAATGTACCGCCGAGCGCGCCGGCGAACGCCTTAATAACTGCCATCTGTTTTTTCCTCGATATCTCAATGCATATGGCCGGTCTTGCGACTATGCAATCGCAAGACCGGCCGTTATGCTGGCATGTTGGCTATAGCTGCGTTTCGCGATCGCAGTATTCGCATCGAACGACTTCTTTGCGATGACCGGAAAGCGGAGCGCCACAACCTTCACAATTCACCGAAACCACGGGTTCGGTAATCCCAAGCCCACTACGGAATGCGCTAAAAGTGTCTTTCAGTGTCCCGGCCAGAGCCTCCGTTCCGGGGATGGCCTTGTTGAAGGCCGGCTCATCCATTGGCGTATACTGTCTGCCGCGTATACCCATATACCGTCATCGTCCCTTTCTTGGAAAACCGTTACCTCGATACGCCAGTCTGATCACTGGCCCACCGATGCGAGCTTCTGCGTGCATCGAGTCATGACCTCGGTGTAGTAGGCCGAATCCTCACTGCTGAGGGAGTTTTCGTCAATGGCGTCTACCTTCTGGGAGAACTCAGAGTAACGCTTCATCATGCTGGCATAGTCGGTAGCCATGCTGACCACGTTATCGGATTTCTGATATTTGTTCATGAAGGCAACATACTCATCGATAAAGGCCTCGTAGCTGTCCATCGTGGACTTGAAGTCAGCACTGTCATTGGTGTTCTGCTGCGCCTTCTGATCCGAAGACTGGTCGCTCTGCTTGTTGGCATCGCTGGAATCAGCGCCCGTATCAGTGCTCTTATCATCCTGCTTCGCGGCGTCGCCGTCCGTAGACGTATCTTCCTTCTTCTCCGGAACCTGGATAGTGATGGACATGATGGTTTCGTCGTCAGTGTCACGAGAAACGCTCACACTGTATCCATCGGCGTTCTTGGCATTGAAACTGTCAGCGGACTTGTTATAGTCCACGGTGAAACCGTTGTCTTGCACGGACTTGACGTAGTCGGCATACTGCTTGGCGTCGGTACCGCACACCTCGATGGAGAAATAGTCCGAAGACTCGCTTTTAATTTCACCCTTTGTGGATTTCGGCTGCGGCAGCAGCGCCGCGATATCCGACTCCGGCCATGAATATGCTTCGCACTTGGTGGCGAGCGATGCTTCCAATTCCGCCCGATCAGCCTTGGCCTTCGCACCGTCACGAATTACAAACACGCCACCGATTACCAGACCCACAACGGTGATACCGACTGCCACCCAGGCCAGCACTCGGCCTTGCACCTTGCCACTCGGGCGAGTCACGTATACGGCGAAGCCTGAGAGCAGTGCCGGAAGCACCGTGGCGAACAGCAGTCCGCCCCAGGATCGGCCAGAAACATCCACAAATTGGGCGAGTACGAACAACACTCCCCATATAATGGCGAACACAGCCAGCTTGGAAGTCTTCTTCACCCCTTGCGCATTCGGAGCAAGCACGGCAGGCGCAGCGGCACCAGCAAAACCAGCGGCAGCACCGGCACCGTGTGTGGCAGGTGCAGGAGCCACACCAATACGCTTGTCCAAAGAGGCGAGGAACTCATCAACGCGCTTGGCGCTTTCGTTTCCAGTCGCCTCCAGACGAATGGCGGTCCCAGCCGCACCCTGCGGGACTACGGTTAGCGTGCAGTTCACTCCATCGTAGGAGTGGAAGGAAAACGCTCCGGTCTGGGTGTTTTCGTTATCCAAGGTAAACGTGGCGCCAGTAGTCAGCTGGTCGTGAATAACTTGGAACAGCTGTTGCGGACTGACCGCATATACACGATCGAATGGCGCGCCGGCGGGCTGCTGCGGTGCCGTAGCCGGAGTCATCGGAGTAGTGGTGGCCCCATCAGACGCTACGTTTGGCTGGCCAGCCGGTACAGCATTCGGCACGGTAGGCGCATTGTTCGCGCGATCTTCCGGTGCGTCATTCGTGCCTTCGGACGGTGGAACCGGCTGAGGTTGTTGATCAAATGGCGTTGTCATGATGCCCTTCTTTCCTTAAGCAGCAGCATTACCAGCACAGAAGAGGCAATCCCGGCAACCGTTACGGTCAATCCGACTGCCATGGCAAGCCGGTATCGTTCGCTCATCATTGCGTCCCTTCTTATTGCTCGCGTTGCTCTGCGATACATCGAAACCAGTGTATGGCGTTGTTATTATGTACGCAAATTAGCATTTTGTATTCATGTTAGCTTTATTGTCGATGCTTGATACCGCGCATGAACATCCTTTCCGCCACCGCACCTACACGGATGGCATCGACCATTGTCGACGACACGCGCGGGCCATGCATCAGCTGACAACTGAATTTTTCGGCGTGTTTCCGAAAAGTCGGCGTCCTGTACGCTGGGAATCGAGCAACCGCGTACGATGGCGCAGCACAGCACCCGCAACACAGCGACAAGGAGCATGGGCAATGGCAGACATCCCCGAAGAACATTTGACCGAGGAACTGTTGGATCGGCTGCTCGCCAGCGCCAGCATTGAGCAGTATCTCGATGAGGGACTTGTCAGCGCACGCACGCTGACCGACTATCTGTTCGACCGTATGGAAGCCCATGGCCTGAAACGAGCCGACGTGGTGCGGGCATCCGGCCTCAACGCCACAGTGGTTTATGACATTTTCTCCGGCAAAAGCCGCCCCGGCCGAGATCACGCCATCATGCTGGCTTTTGGTCTCAAGTGCACATTACGCGAAACCCAACGGCTGCTTCGTCTTGCAGGCGTTTCCGAACTGTGGTGCAAACAGCGACGTGACGCGATTATCATCTGGTGTATACGCAATGGATTCGATCGCATTGCCACGGACGACGAGTTGTATCGTATGGGAGAGGCGACGTTGCTGCCGGCCGATTGACGACATTCGGCCCAACAACACTCACCAGTGAGACGCAAGTAAGAGGGCATCAAGGAGAGACATGGACGATAAGCAAGCGATGCATGCGATGAGCATCGACGATGCGTACCATGTTGAGCGCACGCTTGCTCGCGGACCTTCCGGCGTCACTGAACTGGTGAGCATTGACGGCAACGGCCCGTTCGTACGCAAGAAGATTCCCTCTCCCCTAGCGCAACGCAATGTGTGGGCGGTGCTCAGCGCCTGCCAGAGTAATCGTCTGCCGCGCGTGGAAGCGACGTACGAGCTGCCCGACCGGTTCGTCATCGTCTACGATTACGTGCCGGGCAGCACGCTTGCGCAAATTGTGGAGGAAAACGGGCGGCTTGCGCCGAATGTGACCGTGCAGCTTATCGACCAAATTTGCGAAGCCGTGCAGGAGCTTCACCAGCACGGCGTTATCCACCGCGACATCACGCCGGCCAATATCATCCTGGCTAAGGATGGCGCGCATCTCATCGATTTCGGCATTGCGCGCATATGGTCAGCGTCAAGCAATCGCTCGCGGGACACCACGGCGCTTGGCACTTATGGTTTCGCCTCGCCCGAGCAATATGGCTTCGCCAAAACCGACGCGCGTTCCGACGTGTTCTCGCTTGGTCGACTGCTCGGATTCATGCTGACCGGCGCCTATCCCGATGCCAGCGACTACGAGCAGCGACTTGCCGATGATGCCGCAGTACCGGCACGACTGCGCGCCGCCATCGGCTATGCGTGCGCATTCGAGCCCAGCAAACGGCCACAGAGCGTCCAGGAGTTTCGCCAGGCGCTGTTCTCCCAGTCCAATCCGCCCATGCCGAACGCATCATCGGCAAATCCGCCATCACCGAGCACAACGAACGGCGTCACGTCGGCGTCTCGGCTATTTCGGCGTCTGCACTTGAGCAAACGCGCCATCGTGCTGTGGTCCATCGTCGGAGCGGCGCTGGTGGTCGCCGCTATTGCGGGAGGCATTGTGTTGGCAGGCCAACTTGGCATTATCGGGTCGGCAACATCGCCCGATTCCTCGACACAATCCAGCAGCCAATCAACCGATAAGGCCGATGGCGGGCACTCCTCGAACGGGTCAGGAACCGACAATGCCAATGGCACGGGCGGAGTAGGCGGCACTGACGGCGCTGATGGAAACGGCCAAGACACCGTCACCGATAATCCTCTGAAAATAGTGGAATCCGGCTGGTCGGCGGACCAGCAAGGGTATGTCCACTACGCTTTCGCCCTGCGCAACACCAGTACGACCCAGCAGGTGCAGTATCCGCAGATTACCATTACGGGGCGGGCCAAAGACGGTTCCATCGTGTTCTCGCAGACGCAAACGCTGAATATGGCATTCCCGAATCAGACTGTATATGACGCCGACCAAGCAGGCGAGGGCACGGCCCCGGCC